>Ga0307374_10000348_pt1 | contig 88100 bp, 71 predicted proteins | sample OX3MG_FD_202532 | JGI IMG/M metagenome (GOLD analysis project Ga0307374, IMG submission 202532) | Soil microbial communities from Risofladan, Vaasa, Finland - OX-3 | ecosystem: Environmental > Terrestrial > Soil > Coastal area > Acid sulfate soil | place: Finland: Risofladan, Vaasa | collected... | reverse complement strand
CGCCCGCGCCTATTTTCTCGATGATGCGATAGTGGCCCAGCGTCCGGCCAATCATGTGGAGGGGGACATCTCCGTTGGGCCATCTTAGGCCTTGCCGTTAGTTGAGTCAACGCTGCGCCGCTGTTGGCCAATCTAGCGATTTCTGCCGCGAGCGATAACGGCGGGCGCGGCTGAGGTAGACTAATGTGTCGAGGCCTTTCTTTACATGTTTGCTGACCGCACAAGCTGGAACCTTACAACGAATCGGCTCGCCGAGGCCCTTGCCCGGCATCGCGCAACAGGCAAGCCGCTACTCGATCTAACGGTTTCGAATCCCACCGAATGCGGATTTGCATACGACAATGACGCGATCCTCCAGGCGCTTTCGAATCCCGCCGCGACAATCTACCAACCTGAACCGCGTGGTCTGGCAACGGCGCGCCGCGCAATTGCCGAATACTACGCCGCGCGCGGCTGCGACGTTCCCGTTGAAGACATTCTTCTCACAACCAGCACCAGTGAGGCGTATTCATTCGTTTTCCGCCTGCTCTGCAATCCCGGGGACGAACTGCTGATCCCGGCTCCCAGTTACCCGCTCTTCGATTTTCTTGCCGACATTCAAGACGTAAAACTGATTCGCTACCCGCTCTTTTATGATCACGGCTGGGAGATTGATTTTCATGCCCTGGAGCAGGCAATCACTCAACGCACGCGGGGCGTCATTGTCGTTCATCCGAATAATCCGACGGGGCACTACACAAACTCAGCCGCGATGAAGCGATTGAACGAAATTTGCTCCCCCAACAATATGGCCATCGTTGCCGACGAAGTATTTTTGGATTTCTCGCTGACGCGAGAGCTGCATCCGAGCTTCGCTGCAAATCGCGAAGCACTCACTTTCACCATGAGCGGGCTCTCCAAGATCGCCGGCTTGCCGCAGATGAAAGCCGCATGGCTGATCACAAGCGGCCGCGAACAGTGGAAATCGCAAGCGCGCGCGCGCTTGGATGTTATCGCAGATGCGTATCTCTCGATGAACGCGCCAATACAATTGGCCGTTCCTTCATTTTTGCAACAGCGTCATGCGTTTCAAAAACAATTGATTGCTCGCATGCGCGGCAACCTCTGCGAGCTTGACCGTCAGATCACCGCTCAGAAGTCGTGTAGCCGATTGAAAGTCGAAGGCGGCTGGTGCGTCGTCCTTCGCGTACCCGCAACGCGCCCTGACGAAGAACTTGCGGTCGACCTGCTGGAGAGCAGCGGCATCTATGTTCATCCCGGCCACTTTTATGATTTTCCAAGCGATGGCTATTTCATCGCCAGCCTAATTACGCCTGAGCACGATTTCGCGGAAGGAATCAGGCGCCTGCTTGCGCGATTCTGAAGACGACTCAGCCTCTACCGAACAGTCACCGGGCAACGCGCTCAAGCATCAAATCTCCGAGTAGAAGATGCATTCAAGCGAACTGTTCCTAACGGCACAGACGTACACCCATAACGTGGCCCAGAATGGTTCGTGTCCGCAATTTCCGGCACGCGCACGTGCAGCGCAACGCGTGAAATCGGATTCGGCCAACGGTGCGCTCAGAATCAGGAGACGACCACATGCTAGCTGCAATTGCTGTAATCTTGATTATTCTGTGGCTGCTCGGTTTTTTCGCATTTCACGTGACCTCCGCGTTCATTCATCTAGTGCTTATCATTGGTTTGATACTGCTCGTTTTGCATTTCGTGAGAGGTCGATCCGCCGTCTAAGAAAGCCGCGCTTGCAGGTTTAGCTTGTCGGCCGGCGGAGATTGCGCGCTCCGCCGAGCCGGATTTGTCAGCCACACGAACCGCAACTCTGCGTTGGCATTTGCACTCTCCGCCCGCGTTTCTTCCACAGCGCAGCCTGCTTGGAATGAAAGGAAAATTGTGCACAGGAAGGTCCTGTACAGCGCGGTGTATTCATACCGTGACTCGTGTAGAAGATTTGCGTGGGGTGTGAATTTGAACCGTGTAAAAAAGTCTCGGTTGGTCATAAATGCATAAATGCGTTTCGATACCAGTCTGCTAAGTACGCGAAAAAAATGCAGATGCAGACGCCACATTGTTTTGGCAGCTCTCTTGCATTAAGCCTATGCGACGAAGTTGAACTGGCGGAACGCGACATGAAAGTGTGGAGGGTTTGAAATGAAGAATCAGATTTTTCTACGCATTATTTGTGCAGTGGCTTTCACGTTGGGCATGGGTTCCCTGAGTCATGCCACATTCGCGCAAGCACCAGCTTTTGTGCGATCGGCTGGTCCCCAGGCGCAGGCCCAGACCGTTCAGAAATTTCAGGGCACCATCGTCAAGTCCAAGGACAAATATATTCTGCAAGACAAAACGTCGGGAGCTACGTATCAACTCGACAATCAGGATAAGGCGAAGAAGTTTGCTGGCAGAGACGTGAAGGTGACAGGAACGCTCGACCCTAGCACGAACACGATTCAGATTTCTGACATTCAAGTTCAGGGCGGGCAATGATTCCGCGTGCCCGCGTTAACTTTTCGCCACGCCTACAGTCAAGGCGTTCGGCGAGGCGTTTTCTCCCGCAGGAAGAGCAACAGCCGTAAACGGAGCGTCAGCACTTCCGTCCCGGTCGTGATGACCTGCGCTCGTTTGGGGATGACGCAGGCAATCTACGAGTCGCGAGCAGAAGGCGGGAGGGGTTCGGACCGGTAACGGAAGTGCTGAACACGATTCGAAAGGATTTGCTATGGCGACGCTAAATGTTGAGCCACCTTCTGTTTCAAGGCCACTTTCGAAGAGAGGCATTTCCATGAGGGGAGGCGCACCCATGTTGTCCGAGTCAGGTTATTCAAGCCCGGGAATCGCATCATCAGGAAAGGGAATCGACGAACAGATAAAGCGTCTGCGAGAGTTATGGGCCGAAGCCTTCAACGCGCGAGACTTGGAGACTTCGCTTCTTTTTTATGCGGACGACGCGGTCGTGTTGCCGCCCAACGGAATTGCGGTACGAGGAGCTGAGGCGATTCGCGATTTGCTCAAATCCATGTTCGACGCTGGCCATTCGGAGGGTAAATTCGAGCAGAGTCAGATTGAATACTCGGGAAACATGGCGGTCGAAGTCGGCGCCTACACAGTGCAGACACATGGCGACGGCGGCACGCGGCAGGACACGGGAAGATATATGGCCACGTGGCGTCGCCAGGAAAATGGTGAATTCAGAATCACAGTGAACGTTTGGTCCACCAATTGACATCCCCACATTGATCTCCAGAGAATCGTCCCTGCACGCCTAGTCTTCAGCGCTTTTCGCGACATCAGCACCCTGAAAGAAAGTCTATGATGCGTTGGTCGGCGCGTCGCGGCGCGGCTGTTTTTCGGACGAAGCCGAAAGGGTTCATTCGCCAGAAGGCTTACAAAGAGATAAAATCAAAGATGCTGCTAATTACGTGCAACTGATGAGGAGCTAGCGCCTTCCCATCTGATCAGAATAGAGGCGATGCCAGACAAATGGATGCTCACGCGCAAATGACGACCTCTCAAGCGGCTATCGATCAGCTTTGTATCAATACCATCCGCACGCTTTCGATGGATGCTGTGCAGCAAGCGAACTCGGGACATCCAGGCACGCCGATGGCTCTCGCGCCCGTTGCTTACACACTGTGGCAACGTTTTTTGCGCTTCGATCCGGATGATCCGATTTGGCCCAACCGCGACCGTTTCGTTCTGTCGAATGGTCACGCTTCGATGTTGCTCTATTCTCTGTTGCATCTTGCGGGTGTGAAGGCGGTGAATCCGAAGTACGAGCAACTCGGCGAATTGTCAGTGAAGCTGGAAGACATCAAGCGCTTCCGTCAGCTCGACAGCAAGTGTCCCGGCCATCCGGAATATCGCTGGACCTCCGGCGTTGAGACGACGACGGGCCCGCTCGGGCAAGGCGTGGCGAACAGCGTGGGAATGGCAATTGCCAGCGATTGGCTGGCGCGATATTTCAATCGGCCGGAATTTGAGATGTTCAATTTCAAGGTCTACGCGATTTGTGGCGATGGCGACATGATGGAAGGAATCTCCGGCGAAGCCGCTTCGCTCGCGGGACACTTGAAGCTTTCGAACTTATGCTGGATATACGACAACAATCACATCACGATCGAAGGGAACACCGAACTGGCGTTCGATGAAGATGTGGCGACGCGATTCGTCGGCTACGGCTGGAACGTCACGCGCGTGGTCGACGCGAACGATATGGAAATGCTGAGCCGCGCCTACACCACCTTCCTCCGGACAAACGACCGCCCGACGCTGATTATTGTCGATAGCCATATCGCCTACGGAGCTCCGAATAAGCAGGACACGAGCGCCGCCCACGGCGAACCACTGGGCGAGCAGGAGATTCGTCTGACGAAGAAAAATTACGGCTGGCCCGAGGACGCCAAATTTCTGGTCCCCGACGGCGTGCGCGAGAATTTCGACGCTGGAATTGGCAAGCGCGGAAGGGAACTGCGGGCTGGCTGGATAAGCCTGTTCGACGCGTACAAAGCCAAGTTTCCTGAGCTTGGGGCGCGCGTGCTGCAGATGCAGCATCGCGAACTGCCAGAGGGCTGGGACAAGAATTTGCCAACGTTTCCTACGGACGCGAAAGGCATCGCCAGCCGCGATTCGTCAGCAAAGGTCTTGAATGCGGTTGCGCAAAATATTCCGTGGCTCATTGGCGGATCGGCGGATCTGGCGCCGTCGACGAAGACGCGTCTCACGTTCGACGGGGCGGGCGATTTTGAAGCGGAAAATTACAACGCGCGCAATTTTCACTTCGGCATACGCGAGCATGCCATGGGCGCGGTATTGAACGGGCTATCGCTCTCGAAAATACGGCCGTTCGGCTCCACATTCCTGATTTTCAGCGATTACATGCGCGAGCCGATACGGCTGAGCGCCGTGATGGAAGTGCCGGTGATTTACGTGTTCACGCACGATTCCATTGGAGTGGGCGAGGATGGGCCAACGCACCAGCCAATCGAGCAACTCGTCGCGCTGCGCGCGATCCCCGGACTCATTACGCTGCGCCCCGCGGATGCAAATGAAGTGACGGAGGCGTGGAAGCTAATCTTGCAACTCCATCATGAGCCGGCGGCGCTGGTGCTTAGCCGCCAGGCGCTCCCCACGCTCGACCGAACGAAATATGCGTCAGCAGCGGGTTTGGCGAAGGGCGCTTACATTCTGGCGGAAGCCGATGGCGGCAAGCCGGAGGTCCTGCTTCTCGCGACCGGCAGCGAAGTCTCATTGGCCGTCGAGGCATACGAGCGATTGAAAGCGGATGGAATCCGCGCGCGCGTGGTTAGCATGCCGTCGTGGGAGATCTTCGATCACCAGCCGCAGGAATATCGTGACAGCGTGCTCCCTCCGGGAGTGACCGCGCGAATATCAATCGAGCAGGCGTCAACGATGGGATGGGCCCGATACGTTGGCCCGAAGGGACAATCGATCGGAATGCACACCTTTGGCGCTTCCGCGCCGCTCAAGGAGCTGCAAAAGAAATTCGGATTCATGCCCGAGCGTGTGGTCGCAACAGCGAAAGAGTTGCTGGGAAAGGCGAGGTAAATCGTGCGCATCGGAATGGGGGCGGATCATGCGGGATATGTGCTCAAGGATCAGCTCGCGGCGTTTTTGCGCGATGCGAAACACGACGTGACGGACTTCGGCACGAATGGTCCGGCGTCTGTCGATTATCCCGACTTTGCGGAAGCGGTCGGCGAAGCGCTGATCGCGGGCCGCGTCGAGCGAGGCATCGTGATTTGCGGAAGCGGCGTGGGAGCATGCATCGCCGCGAATAAAATTCCGGGCATCCGCGCGTGCATGTGCCACGACTCCTATTCCGCGCATCAGGGAGTGGAACACGACAACATGAACGTGCTCGTGCTGGGCGCGCGCGTGATTGGCCCAATGCTGGCGCAGGAATTGGTGACGAATTTCCTGGGGGCGCACTACAAGGGCCACGAAAAAGGCCAGGAGCGCCTCGAACGCAGGGTGGAAAAAATCAAGGCAATCGAGATGAAGTACAGTTTGCCGGCGAAAACCGGGAAGGAGTAGACGAAATGGCGACGCAAACAGTGGGAAACGCAAACGCCGCGAAAACGGTGAATCCGCTAAAGGAACTCACGAAGTTTGGGCAGGCGGTGTGGCTCGACTATATCCGCCGAAATCTGCTGACCAGCGGAGAACTTCAGCGCCTGATTGACGAAGATGACTTGCGGGGGATGACGTCCAATCCCACGATTTTCGAAAAAGCCATCACTGGCAGCACGGATTATGCCGATTTTCTGAAGTCGCTCGCATCCAGGCCGGAGCTCGACGCCAAGGCACGTTACGAATTGCTGGCCATTCGCGATATTCAGGACGCGGCGGACATTTTGCGCCCGGTTTATGACAAAACAAAACGCGCGGATGGCTACGTCAGCCTGGAAGTATCTCCGATGCTCGGGCGCGACACGAAGGGAACAATCGACGAAGCTCGGCGGCTGTGGAAAATGGTCGCGCGTGAAAACGTGATGATCAAAGTTCCCGGGACATCTGAAGGTTTGCCCGCCATTCAGCAGTTGCTCGGCGAAGGCATCAACATCAATATCACTCTGCTCTTCGCGCAGGAGACGTACGAAAAAGTCGCGCTCTCGTATCTCGCAGCGCTGGAGACCTATGCCAAAAATGGCGGCGATTTGAGCAAAATGGGCAGCGTCGCGAGTTTCTTTGTGAGCCGCATTGATACGCTGGTGGATAAACAGTTGGATGCGCGGTTGAAGACGGAAACGGACGCCGGCAAGCGCGCGTTGCTCCAGAGTTTGCTGGGCAAAGTGGCAATTGCGAATGCCAAGATGGCGTACGAGCGTTACCAACATATTTTCCAAGGGCCGCGCTGGGCCGCGCTCGCCGCAAAGGGTGCGCACACGCAGCGAGTTCTCTGGGCCAGCACGAGCACTAAAAATCCGAATTATCGCGACGTGATGTATATCGAGGAGTTGATAGGTCAAGATACGGTCAACACGATCCCTCCCGCAACGCTCGACGAGTTTCGCGATCATGGCAAAGTCCGCGCGAGTCTTGTCGAAAATGTAGATGTGGCGCGCGCCACCATGCAAGACCTTGCGAAGGTCGGAATTTCCATGAAGGAAGTTACGGATCAACTCGTCGACGACGGCGTGAAATTGTTTGAGGATGCGTTCAAGAAACTGCTGGCCGCCGTCGAGCAGACGATGAAAGTCTCACCGAAGTCGAAAATGGCGATGCAAACGTATAGTCTGCCTCCGGCTCTCGGCCAAGCCGTAAAGCAGACAATTGACGAGTGGACCAGTAGCGGGAAAATCCGCAGGCTCTGGGCGCATGATGCCACGCTCTGGACGGGGAGCGACGAAGCGAAATGGCTCGGATGGCTCGGCGTGACGGAAGATCAAATCGCGCACGCGAATCAATTGACAGACGTGGCGAAGGACGTTCAAGCGGAGGGCTTCACGCACGCAGTGCTGCTGGGCATGGGTGGTTCGAGTTTGTGCCCGGAAGTGTTAAGCAAAACGTTTGGCAAGACTTCCGGTTTTCCAGAACTGCACGTGCTCGATTCGACTGACCCGGCGCAGATCAAGGCCATCGAATCAAAAATCGACATTAAGAAGACGCTTTTCATCGTGTCGAGCAAATCGGGAACCACGCTCGAGCCGAATATTTTTAAGCAGTATTTTTTCGAGCGCGCGAAGCAAGCCTCAGGCGCGGAACGAGCCGGAAAGCAATTCATCGCCATCACGGACCCGGGATCGAAATTGCAGACCGTCGCGGAAGGCGATAAGTTCCGGCACATTTTTAACGGCGTGCCCAGCATCGGCGGACGTTATTCGGCGCTTTCGGATTTCGGCCTTGTGCCGGGCGCGGTGATTGGCGTCGACGTCAAAAAGTTTCTCGATCGCACGGAAGAAATGGTGCAAGCGTGCGCGTCTTCGGTACCGGCGAATGAGAATCCAGGCGCGGTGCTGGGCGCGATTTTCGGCGTGCTGGCGAAAAATGGCCGCGACAAAGTGACTCTGATCACTTCTCCTGGAATTCGCGATTTGGGCGCGTGGCTCGAGCAATTGCTCGCGGAATCCACCGGGAAGCAAGGCAAGGGGCTGATTCCTGTGGACCGCGAGGAAATAGGAGCGCCGGAAGTTTACGGCAATGATCGCGTCTTCGCGTACGTGCGGCTGGATTCGGCGCCCGATGCGCAGCAGGACGCGAAAGTGGCTGCACTCGAAAAGGCCGGACAGCCGGTGGTGCGAATCTCGCTGCGCGATACTTACGATTTGGGCCAATCATTTTTCCGGTGGGAAATCGCAACGGCGGTGGCCGGCGCGATCATCGGAATTAACGCGTTCAATCAGCCCGACGTCGAGGCCAGCAAAATCGCAACGAAAACTTTGACCGAGCAGTATGAAAAAACCGGGTCGTTGCCGCCAGAGCAGCCGTTCTTTGAGGAAAAAGGTATCAAGCTCTTTGCCGACGATAAAAATGCCGCGGCGTTGAATCAAATCGTTGGAAGCGGTAAGTCCCTCGCCGCGTACCTCCGCGCGCATCTGGGGCGGCTAAAAGCCGGCGATTATTTCGCCACGCTCGCCTTCATTCCGATGAACGATGAGCACGAGAAAACTTTGCAGACGATGCGTCATGCCGTGCGCGACAACAAACGTGTTGCAACGTGTCTCGGATTCGGGCCGCGCTTCCTGCACTCAACGGGGCAAGCGTACAAAGGAGGTCCCAACACCGGCGTATTTCTGCAAATCACGTGTGACGATGCCGCCGACATTCCGGTGCCCGGGCAGAAGTATACTTTCGGCGTCGTAAAAGCAGCGCAGGCTCGCGGCGATTTCGCCGTGTTGGGGGAACGCAACCGGCGGGCGTTGCGGATTCATTTAGGTCCGGACGTGCGAGCGGGGCTGGCCGCAATCGACGCAGCGGTGCGCCAGGCGCTCGCGTGAAAAAATTGAATGAAGATGTGATTTGAACTGCGAGCAAAGTTCGCAGGTAACTTAAAATTGTGCAGGTAAGCTGCGGTTCAAGGAGCGATTTGATGCAAATCGGGATGGTGGGCCTGGGACGAATGGGCGCGAACATGGTGCGGCGGCTGATGCGCGGCGGTCACCAGTGCGTCGCGTTCGACATGAATCAGGACAACGTAAAGCAGCTCGCGGGCGAAGGCGCAACGGGTGCGGCCTCGCTCGATGATTTTGTGAAAAAACTGAATGCGCCTCGCGCGATTTGGATGATGGTGCCCGCTGGTGTCGTGGATGAAACGGTGCACGCACTGAGTTCGCGGCTCCAGCGCGGCGATATTCTGATCGATGGAGGAAATTCGTATTACATCGACGACATTCGACGGGCGAAGGAGCTTGAGGCAAAAGGTGTGCGCTACGTTGACGTGGGCACCAGCGGCGGCGTCTGGGGACTCGAACGCGGCTACTGCATGATGATTGGCGGCCCGGACGATGTGGTCAAACATCTTGATCCGATTTTCAAAACGCTGGCGCCGGGCTGCGGAAATTTGCCGCGCACGTCCGGCCGCGAAAAATCCACCGGGACTTCGGAAGAAGGGTATCTCCACTGCGGCCCCTCGGGCGGCGGCCATTTTGTGAAGATGGTGCACAACGGAATCGAATACGGCCTGATGGCGGCATATGCCGAAGGTCTGAACATTCTGAAGCATGCGAATGTGGGAAAGAAAACGGCGGTAGCCGATGCGGAGACGACGCCTCTGCGTAATCCAGAGCACTACCAATATGATTTTAATCTCGCGGACGTTGCGGAAGTGTGGCGCCGCGGCAGCGTGATTGCCTCATGGTTGCTCGACTTGACGGCCATCGCTCTTTTCGAGCAGCCGGACCTGGCGAAATTTTCGGGGCGCGTTTCGGATTCCGGCGAGGGACGCTGGACCATTCAAGCGGCCATCGACGAGGCGTCGCCCGCGCCCGTTCTCAGCGCGGCGCTCTATGAACGCTTTAGTTCTCGTGGAGAAGACGAGTTCGCCGCAAAACTGCTTTCGGCGATGCGTTACCAATTCGGCGGTCACGTGGAACGCGCCGCCGGGAAATGACCAATGAATATTATTTCGTAAGACAGAAATCGAGGGTTCTGAAGCATGCCTAACGGTAAAGAAACAACTGTGATCGCGCCGGGTAATCGGAAGACCGGTGGGGAAGCGGGCCGTCCCGCCGGTCCATGTGTGATGGTGATTTTCGGTATCGGCGGCGATCTGACCAAGAGAAAGCTTTTTCCCGCGCTCTACAACCTGGCGAAAGACGATTTGTTGCCGAAGGAGTTCGCGATCGTGGGAGTCGGGCGCGGCGAATCGTCGACGCCCGAGTTTCAAAGGAAGATCGCGCAGGAAATTCGTGAGTTTGCGACGAGTGACGTCGAACCGGCGCTGGTCGATTGGCTGACCGAGCGGCTCTATTACCACGTTGGAAATTTTCAAGATCCTACGGCGTACAAAGCCCTGGCTGGCCTGCTGGCCAACGTGGACAAGGATCATTCGACCGACGGAAATTATTTTTATTATCTGGCTACAGCCCCTGAATTCTTCGGCGAAATCACGCGGCAGCTTGGCGCGGCGGGTTTAACGCAGCAGACGGAGAATCGCTGGCGGCGCGTGATTTACGAAAAGCCCTTCGGTGACGGCCTTGCCTCGGCGCACGCGTTGAATTGCGAAATCGAGGAAGTGCTCCAGGAAAATCAAATTTACCGCATCGATCATTATCTCGGCAAAGAAACAGTGCAAAATATTTTGGCGTTCCGATTCGGCAATGGGATTTTTGAACCCGTCTGGAATCGCCGCTACATCGACCACGTGCAGATCACCGTGGCGGAAACGATGGGGGTGGAGAACCGTGGCGGCTACTACGACCATTCCGGAGCTTTGCGGGACATGGTGCCGAACCATATTTTCCAGCTCATCAGCTTGGTGACCATGGAGCCTCCCGTTTCCTTCGACGCGGATGCGGTCCGCGACGAGCAGACGAAAGTATTGCGCGCGATGCAACCGCTCAGCGAGCAGGACGTCCTGATGCGCACAGTGCGCGGGCAGTACGGCGAAGGGACGGACGGCAATGTACGGCTCCCGTCCTATCGTTCGGAGCCGCGCGTGAGCCCCATTTCGTCGACGGAAACCTTTGTTGCCTTGAAACTTCTCATGGATAACTGGCGCTGGGCCGGAGTGCCCTTTTATCTGCGCACGGGAAAACGGCTGAAGATTCGCTCCAGCGAAATCGTTATCCAGTTCAAAAGCGTGCCTTTCATGCTGTTCCGGAAAACGGCCGTCGAGCGGCTCGCGCCCAATCAATTCATCGTCCACATTCAGCCGCAGGAGGGAATCTCCCTGCAATTTGGCGCGAAAATTCCGGGGCCGATCGTGAAACTCGGCACGGTGAATATGGATTTCCGCTACGCGGATTATTTTGGCTCGAAACCCAGCACTGGTTATGAGCGCCTCCTTTACGAATGCATGATCGGCGATGCCACCTTGTTTCAACGCGCCGACATGGTCGAAGCGAGCTGGAGCGTCGTGCAGCCGATCCTCGATGTGTGGCAAGCGCTGCCTCCGCGCAATTTCCCGAATTATCCCGCCGGCTCGTGGGGGCCTTGGGAAGCGAATGACCTGCTCGAGCGCGACGGCCGTCAGTGGAGGGAACCCGGGCAATGATTCTTGCCGGGGACGTGGGCGGAACCAATACGCGACTGGCTTTTTTTGAGCAGCGTGCCGGAAAACTCGAAAATATCTTCGAGCATATCTATCCCAGCCACGGCCACGCCAGCTTGGAAGATATCGTCGCGGAATTTCTGGCGTCGCAGAAATTCGGTCCTGACTCAGTGGCGATTGGAGTCGCCGGGCCCGTGCGTGATGGCGTTTGCCGCGCCACCAATCTGCCCTGGGTGGTCGATGCCAGGCTCGTGGCGAAGCGAATCGGATTTTCCTCCATCACGTTGCTCAATGATCTTGAGGCAAACGCTTACGGCATCGCGACGCTCGAGCCGGACGATTTTGTCGTGCTGCAACGCGGCGCGCCGGGCGCTACGGGAAATTGCGCAGTGATTTCGCCGGGCACGGGTTTGGGCGAGGCTGCGCTTCACTGGTGCGGCTCGCATTATCTGCCGCTCGCGAGCGAGGGCGGGCATTCGAGTTTCGCCCCGCGAGACGATCTCCAGGACGAATTGCTGAAGCAATTGCGCGCGCAATTCGGCCATGTAAGCTGGGAAAGGCTGGTGTGCGGTCCGGGACTGGTTAGTATCTACGAGTTTTTGCGCGATACGCGACGTGAAGAAGAGCCTGCATGGTTGGCGGCGGAAATGAAGAAGGGCGATCCTGCACCCGTGATTTCAAGAATTGCGCTGGCCGGGAAATCCGCGCTGTGCGAGAAGGCGCTCGATCTTTTCGTCGTGCTGCTCGGATCGGAAGCAGGGAACATGGCGCTGAAGGTGCTGGCCACGGGCGGTGTTTATATCGGAGGAGGAATCGCGCCGAAAATTTTGCCGAAGCTTCAGACGCCGGCGTTTCTCGCAGCCTTCACGGATAAGGGCCGGATGAAAGAGATGCTCGAGTCGATGCCCGTTCGCGTGATTCTAAATGACGGAACGGCATTGCGCGGTGCCGCGCTTCGCGCAACGATGCCGCCGTCGGAGAATAAACCCGCTTAGTTCTGCGCTCCCAGCGCAGCGTGCACCGTCACTTCGCTATCCTTCAAAACAGTCAAGTCCCGTTCCCAGGGCTTTGTTTTCCCCGATTGAATTTCAATCTTGTGCGCGCCTGCGGCAACGTGAAGCAGCGAAGGCGTGTTGCCTACAAATTGCCCGTCCAGGTAAATGTCGGCTCCAGCGGGATCGGAAGAAACGTTGACGGAGCCGAACCCGTCGGCTGGATCCACGGTCTTTGGCGACATGCCCGCTTCCGGGTAAAAGCGTTTCAGAACGCCGATCAGGTTCTCCGCGCTCAGCGCAAAATTCATGGAGGACACATTTTCGTCGGCATTGTTTCGAATGCGTGAAAGAGTGGTAATGCCGACCACTCGCCCGTACGTGTCCAGCAGCGGGCCGCCGCTATTGCCAGGATTGATTGTTGCGTCGGTTTGAATCCATGTTCCGCTTCCCAGGGAGCGATCAGCGCCGACTCCGCTCACCACGCCGCTCGTGAGCGTATCCGCAAATCCTCCGCCCGGGTCCCCAATCGCCACCACCGTTTCGCCTCGATGCACGGAATCAACGGCCGCCAGAGGAAGGTGTGGAAAGCCGCTTCCGTCGACCTTGATGATGGCAAGGTCCTTGTCGGAATCGACGTAAACGACTCTTGCTGGCAGACGCTGCTCGCTGCGAGTCAAAACGAATAGGTTTGATTGTTCGCTCACCACATGTTTATTCGTTGCGATCAATCCCGTGTCCGTGATGAAAAAGCCTGTGCCGCGCTTGAGATTCCCTTCCACGCGTACAACGGCGGGATTCGCGCGAGTGGCAATCGTCTGAATCGGGAGTTCCGTCGAAGATTCACTTGCGTCCGCTTTCGCGCTGTGAATTTCGGGCTCGCCGGTAAAAATCTTGGCGATCGGCTCGAGAATCGCTTGGAAGTGGTCGGTCTTAATCAGCCAGTAGTTTCCCTCCGAGTGGCCATTAAATGAATGCCATGTAAAAGGACCCTCCGTCAGCGTAATTTGCTGGCTGGCATAGCCATCCATGGAGATTCGCACGACGATCGGATGTTCCAGGCGCGAACCGAATACCGTATGCGTCTTGTGAAAATAGCCGCCGGGATATTGCACGGTATACGGTGTTTTGCCCGTGATTAGGCCATTGATCTCAACGGTTGCGCCGCTCGGCGTGCTGCTGATTGAGAGTGTTGCGGCGTGCGCGGAAGAGCTTAGCAAGCACAGCAGGCCGCATCCGATGGCGGCAATGGCCATTTTCGAACCGTGCATGCGAGCTTCCAAGAGGGAACCGTGCCGATGATGACACTTTACATTCTGAGTAGTCAATTGAAGGGCAGCGCCAGGCAGCAACCGTGACACCAGCCATCTGACGTTTTTCAAAAACGCCTGCCGCAATGTTGCGCTTCGCAGTTGTTTCAAGCATGGCTTACACTGGCGTGCTCATGAGAATCCTCCACCTCGACACGCGTCCAAATTGGCGCGGCGGCCAACTGCAAATTCTGCTGACGCTGCGCGGCCTTCGCGAAGGCGGTCACGACGCGCAGTTAATGGTCCGCCGGGACTCGCCTTTGGCGCGCCGGGCGGCCGCCGAGGGGTTTTCCGTTCATCTCTTTCCCCCGCGATTCCTGCGATTGCAAGCAGCGTTGTGTCTGCGTGAAATTTGTGATCAGCAGGCTTTTGACATTTTGCACGCGCACGATCCACACGGATTGACCGCGGCCTGGTTGATTCGCGCCCATCGCCGCAGCCGGTTGGTTGTCGCCCGCCGCGTTGCCTATCCGTTGAGCCACGCGCCGCTGAGCCTCGCGCGATATCGCGCCGCGCACCGCATCATCGCTGTGTCGCAGTTTGTTGCCGACAGCGTAATGGCCTCCGGCATCAATTCTTCGCGCATTGCCGTGGTGTATGACGGAGTGGAAATTCCGCCGGCAGCAACCGCGGAAATGCGCCGCGCGGCGCGCGCGCAATGGAACATCACGGACCAGGATTTGTTGCTAGGGTGCGTTGGATATTTGCTTCGCGAAAAAGGACAAGAGACGCTTCTGCGCGCATTGCCTCAGATCCGCGCGCAGTTTCCGAACTGCCGCGTAATCCTGGCGGGTGACGGCCCATGCCGCGTGAAATTGCAAACGCTCGCGAGAGAATTGGGAATCGTCGAAACGGTAATCTTCGCGGGCTTTGTCGAAGATGTCCAAGCGGTCTATCTAGCGCTTGATCTGTTCGTGTTTCCGTCTTTGGCGGAGCCCTTAGGTTCCTCGCTTCTTGCGGCGATGGCCCATGGATTGCCGGTGATTGCCGTTGCGAGTGGCGGTGTGCCAGAGATAATCGAAAACGGGCGAAATGGAATCTTAGTTAGCGTGTCTGACGCCCAGGAATTGGCAGCCGCGATTCGCAGAACGCTTAATGATCGTGCTGCCGCCGCGCGGCTGGGACAGGCGGCGCGAGAGACCGTTGAGCGACGTTTCTCCGCACAATTACTGGCGGAAAACACTCTACAGCAATATCAAACAATTCTTTCAGCGCGTGAACAATTCTGACAACCCTGATTTTTGTTCGCGCATCCAGATTTATAGGCGCGCTTGAATTTGCGCGCCCGCTTCAGTGGGCCCATTGTTTCTTCATTGCTCTTCTGAAGTGAATCGCATCCGTAAAATCAGGAGGGAAATCATATGCGTACGCGTTCAAATCCCTGTCTTGCAGCATTGGCTGTCGCGGCGGTTGCAATTCCTGTTTGGGGGCGTACTGAATCCGCGCCTTTGACACTCAACCAACCCGCAACGATCGGGACCGTTTCATTGAAGCCCGGGCTGTACACACTTACTGCGAACACAGACATGAAGGAAGTGATGATCAAGCTGAATGGAAAAGTGATTGCCACGGTGCCGGCAAAGGGAGTCACGTTGAATAGAAAGCCGGAATATACGGCGGTAGTCCTCAACAACCGGAAAATCCAGGAAATTCAGTTCGAAGGTAAGACTGAAGCAATCAAGGTCGATTAAGGCCACATAAGCGGTGCACTTCCGGGGGCGAGCGGCTTAACACCTCGCCCCCCGTAACGCCGCTGATTGCCGCCGCGTCGATTCAGCGCTTTGACACAATCATCTTGATTCCATTCCGCGGCCGCAGCGTGATTGATGCCCATAGCTCGATCGTCTGCTCCGGCACGAGCGTAAGGCGAAACCGCGATGCAATGGCAGCCAGCAACAACGTCGCCTCCATCATCGCAAAAGACGCCCCGATGCACACCCTGGGTCCTCCGCCAAATGGGAAGTAGGCGAACCTCGGCAGGGTTTTCTGCAGCGAATCCATCCAACGCTCAGGACAAAATTGCTCCGGCTCGTCGAAATAGCGCGCATCGCGGTGCACCACCCACTGGCTCATATAAATCGTCGTGTTGCGCGGGACGTCGTAACCGCCAATCGTGCAATCCTCTACCGCTTGGCGGCCCATCGCCCACGCGGGTGGATAGAGCCGCAATGATTCGCGAACGATTGCTTCGGTAAATCGCAGCTTTGGCAAGTCTTCATAGGCCGGCGCGCGGCCAGGCGTCACGGCGCGCAATTCGGCAAGCAGTTCGGATTCTGCGCGCGGATTTTGCGCCAGCAAATAAAAGGTCCATGCGAGCGCGGTTGCTGTCGTTTCATGTCCGGCGAGCAGCAGCGTCATCACCTCGTCGCGAAGCTGTTTGGCATCCATGCCTGCGCCGCTGTCATCGCGCGCGGAAAGCAGCATCGAAAGCAAATCTTCCGTTTCCGCATGGCTCTTACGGCGCTGATCGATGATGTGGTACAGAATTTCGTCAAGACGGTCCACGGCGTTTCGCGAACGTATGTTTCCCGGAGTGGGCCAGTTCGATGGCAGCAGGAATCCCGTCTTCACCCTCGCGTCGAATTGCCGAATTGCCGCGGCCAAAGACTCTCCGATGATGCGAACCGTGTCTGCTTCGAGATCCGCGCCGAAGAGCGTCCTGGCTGCAATTTTCAACGTCAATTGCATCATCTCTGCGCGAATCTCGCGCGTTTCGCCGTCCCTCCATGTGTCGAGCATTTGTTCCGCGTAGCCGGTCATCACCGGTGCGTACGCCATCACGCGCTCGCGATGAAATGCAGGTTGCGCGAGCTTCCTTTGCCGCCGCCAGAATTCACCTTCGCTCGTCAGCAGGCCATTGCCGAGAACACGGCTGCCTTCGCGCAAGTCCGCGCTCTTGATGAACTTCGCGCTTTGCGTGATCAGGATTTCTTCAATCAGGCTGGGCCGGTTAAAGAAATAAACGGGAAACTTCAAGAATCGAAAACGCGCCGTATCGCCGTACTTGCGCTGCGTGCTTATGATGAAGTCGAGCGGCTGATGCGTGAAATGATATAGCGGGCGAAGGAGTGCAAGGCCCCTGGGCCCGGGCGGGAGCGTGGTGTTCGGCATTGAGTCTATTTTGATGCCGCAAGTGACGAAGCAGAATCTTCGTTAGTCACGACTTCCTGAGTTTCGCTCTATTTGAGATACGTTGCGAGCCATCCCAGAAATTCGTGATACCACAGCTTGCTATTCTGAGGTTTCAGCACCCAGTGGCCCTCGTCGGGAAAAATCATGAGTTTCGACGGCACGCCCTGCCGCTGGAGTGCCGTAAAAAGCTCCAAATCCTGCGTGTACGGAACGCGAAAATCGAGTTCGCCGTCAATCACCAGCATCGGCGTGTGGAATTTTCCGAGTGCCGCCGCATACGTCGAAGGAGACCACTTCGCATAACCCTCAGGATTGCTCCACGGCGTTCCGCGCAGGTCGTGCTCCACGAACCACAGTTCTTCTGTCGCGCCGTACATGCTCACCAGATCGTACGGCCCCGCATGGCTGATCAGGCAGCGAAAGCGGCCTGTGTGTGTCGCGATCCAATCCGTCATGTAACCGCCGTACGAGCCGCCGGCCTCGGCCAGCCGCGTGCTGTCGATAAACGGGAAATGCGCGATCGCATAATCGACGCCATCCATTAGATCGACGTATGGCTTCCCGCCCCAGTCGGATTGTATTTCGTCTGTGAATTTCTGCCCGTAGCCCGTCGAGCCGGTCGTATTGATCATTACAACCACGTAGCCCGGCGCTGCCATGATTTCCGGATTCCAGCGATAGCCCCACTCATCGTCCCACGCGCCCTGCGGCCCGCCGTGAACCAGCAACAGCATCGGATATTTTTTCGTGGCATCGAAATGCGGCGGCTTGACTAATAGCCCCTCGACTTTCGTGTTGTTTGCCCCAGCGAACCAGAATGGCTCCGCGGCGGGCAGTTCGAGAGGCGCAAGAAGCGCGGCATTTTGGTGTGTGATTTGCCGAACGTCTGTCCCGTCTGGATTGGCTGAAAAAATCTCCGCGGGGTACGCGAGGCTCGAACGCGAAAAGACCAACCGCTTGCCGTCCGCGCTCAACGAAAATTCCCCGTTGAAGCCATCCGCAACAACGGTTTTCGGCGAATTTCCCGGCGCAGCAGCAATCGAATAGATCGGCATTTCGGCCTTGTCTTCCGCCTGAAAATAAATCATGCGGCTGTCCGGAGACCACACATACGACTCGATATTCCGGTCGAAATTCGTCGTGATATCCGTGTGCTCACCGCTCGAGCGATTGTAGAGCATCAGTTGCCAGCGATCGCTTTCGTATCCCGCCGTCATTTGCGAACGGTAGGCGATCCATTTTCCGTCAGGCGAATACGCAGGACCCCAATCGTCGCCTTTGTTTGTCGTGATGCGTTTGGGCTCCGATTCCCCGGAAACCGGAACCGTGAAAAGGTCGCCGTTCGTGCTGAGCGCTTCGTCTTTTTGAGTATCCGCAGTGAAGCAAAGCTCCGCGCTGTCCGGAGAAAACTCGATCGCCTCCGGCGCGCCCAGATTGAACGGAGGAACATCATAATCCGCGCCAACTGTAAGGTCGCGTGGCGTTCCTTTCGTTACCGCAGTAACAAAAAGATGGCTGCGCTTTCCGTCCGCCCAATCGGTCCAGTGGCGGTAGAGCAGGCGCGTCGCGATATGCGCTTTGACTGGATTTTTCGCCGCCGCCTCGTCGCGAGCTTTGTTGCAAGCATCGTCGCGGCAGTCAGGATACACGCGCGAAACGAACGCCATCCATTTGCCGTCGGGCGACCAAATCTCATTGTCGACGTCGGTCGAAAGAAAAGTGACACGCGTAGCTTCGCCGCCGTAAACCGACATCACATAAATCTGTGTCGCGCCGTCGCGCGACGACAGAAACGCGATTTGCTTTCCGTCGGGCGACCAGCGCGGTCGCGAATCGCTTCCGCTGCGCGTCAGTTGCCGTTCCTCGCCTCCGTTCGCCGGCACGATCCAGATGTTGCTCATCGAGTGGTTCGCCTGCACATCAGGCGTCGCAACCACATACGCAACCCATTTGCCGTCGGGAGAAACCTGCGGATCGCTCAAGCGATGCATGGCAATCATGTCGTCGAACTGGATCGCGCGCTTCTGCGTTTGTGCGGAAGTTGACGTACACAAAAACAAGCAAGAAAACACGATCCAGATCATGTGCTTTGCGAAACGCATTGAATTGCCTCCTCCGAGTTATTCTTCGCGGTGCTCATCGGTGAAAATGATGTCACTTTTCAGCCGTGATGCCAAGCGCAACGCATGCACGGACAAAATCTCGGGCCATCGAGTCAACGCATTCCTTAAGTTGGTGTATGATTCGCTTTCGTCGGAAGGAACTTCCTTGCAAAGCGCACTCATTGTTGATCGCTTGCATTTCGCCTTCACGGTGACGTTCCATTATATTTTCCCGCAAATCACCATGGGTCTCGCTCTGCTCATCGTCGTCTTGAAAACCATGGCGTTGCGCGCCGGCAACGAACATTACAACCGCGCAGCGCGTTTCTGGGCCAAGATTTTCGGCATCAACTTCGCTGTCGGCGTCGTCACCGGCATTCCCATGGAATTTCAGTTCGGAACGAATTGGTCGGCATTTTCGCAAGCCGCTGGCGGGGTAATTGGACAGACGCTGGCCATGGAAGGCGTGTTTTCTTTCTTCCTCGAGTCGAGCTTCTTGGGACTTTTCCTGTTTGGAGAAAAGCGCCTTGGCCGCATTGGCCATTGGTTTTCCGCGGTCATGGTTTTTGTGGGCTCGTGGCTTTCCGGATACTTCATCGTCGCGACGGACGCGTGGATGCAACACCCGGTCGCATATTCTCTCAGCCCAAGTGGCGCATTCGGATTGCAGAGTTTCTGGGGTTTGCTGCTGAACCCGTGGACGCTGTGGCAATACCCGCACACAATGATCGGCGCGCTGCAAACCGGCTGCTTCGTGATGGCGGCCATTGGCGCATTTTATATTCTCGCCGGGCGGCACGTCGATTATGGCCGGACGTTCTTGCGCGTTGGCGTGATTGTTGGTGTGCTCGCCGCGATCCTGCAACTTTATCCCACGGGCGACGCGCAGGGCGCGATGATTGCCCGCTATCAGCCCGTCACGCTCGCGGCAATGGAAGGATTATTTCACAGCGAGAAAGGCGCGCCCCTCGCCATCTTGGGTCAGCCCGACGTGGCGAAAGAGCGTCTCGATAATCCGCTGGTTATTCCGCGCGGGCTGAGTTTCTTGACCTATCGAGCCTGGACCGCGGAGGTGAAAGGCCTCGATCAATTTCCGCGAGACACGTGGCCGGATCAAATCGAGCTGGTCTATTTCAGTTATCACATCATGGTTGGACTCGGCACGATGTTCATCGCGATATTTGTGATTGCCGCTTTTCTGCTGTGGCGTGGCGCGCTTTATCGCAGCCGCGTGATGCTGTGGATCATCATGCTCGCTTTGCCGTTTCCGTTCATCGCCAACACGGCGGGATGGATCACCGCCGAAGCCGGCCGCCAACCCTGGCTGATTTACGGAATGCTGCGCACGTCGGCGGGCGCATCGCCGCTCGTTTCCGCCGGCAGCGCGTGGTTCACGCTTATCGGTTTCATGGGTTTGTACACCGTGCTGGGAATTTTATATTTGTTTTTGGTTTATCGCGAGATTGGGCGCGGCCCGGAATTGGAAGCGGCTGCATCAACTGTCTTGGCGAGGTAAGGAAAAATGGGCGCCGTCTGGTTTTGCTTAACAGCGCTGATGCTGACGGTCTACGTCGTGCTCGACGGATTCGATCTCGGCGCGGGAATCGTCCATCGGCTCGTCGCGCGCAACGAAGATGAGCGCAGGCTCGTCTCCCGCACCGTCGGGCCGGTGTGGGACGCCAACGAAGTCTGGTTGCTCGCCGCGGGCGGCACGCTTTATTTCGCGTTTCCAGCTCTGTATGCCGCCAGCTTCAGTGGATTTTATCTTCCGTTGATGATTGTACTGTGGCTCCTCATCCTGCGCGGCATTTCTGTGGGATTTCGCAGTCACATCAACATCCCCATGTGGGAATCCTTTTGGGACGCTATTTTTTTCCTCGCGAGTTTGCTCCTGGCCGTATTTTATGGCGCGGCGCTCGGAAACGTTGTCCGCGGCGTGCCGCTCAATGCGCATGGGCAATTTTTTGAGGCGCTCTGGACCAATTTTCGCCCTCACGGCGAAACCGGCATTCTCGATTGGTACACAATTCTCGCCGGCGTCACTGCTCTTGTGGCGCTTACCCTTCATGGGGCGCTGTGGGTCGCGCTAAAAACCGAAGGCGCTCTTCAGGAACGCGCACGCAAACTGGCGGCCGCGCTTTGGTGGGCCGTTGCTCTTTTTACGGTTCTCATCACTTGGTCGAGCTTTTCATTGCAGCCGCATCTGTACGCCAGCTTTGCCGCCCGCCCGTGGGGGTACATTTTCCCCGCTATCGCGGTCGCGGCCTTGGTTGCTACGATTGTATTTCTGAAGAACGAAAGCCGCGCGTTTTATTCGTCCTGCATTTATCTTGTCGGAATGCTCGCGAGCGTCGCTTTCGGACTGTACCCGGACGTTCTCCCCGCCAGTACCGACCCCGCTCTGTCGCTGACCGTGGAAAACGCAAAAGCCGCGGATTACGGCCTGAAGATTGGCCTCGTTTGGTGGACTATCGGTATCACTCTTGCCACGATTTACTTTGTGATGGTCTACCGCCGGTTCGCGGGGAAAGTCAGCGCCTCATCAGACGAACACGGCTACTAGCGGCTCGCGGAAAATCGTAACGAGTCAATCTTTGCGCATGCCCGTTATCAGAAAAGCCGCTCCAATCGTCAGAATCGGTATGCTGAACCACAATGGAAAGTGAATGACTTTGCGCGTCTCGAACAGAACTTTCATCGAGTCCACTTGCTGGGAATGTTGTTCGACGCGATAGCTGAATTGCGGATGGATCAGCGCCGCAATGCCAATGAGGATCAACACCACGCCGACGGCTATCGGCAAACGCTTGCGCAACACTACCTCCTTGCCTCGCGTCACTTGCCTCCGCGCTTTGAAGCGTTCGAGCCTTTCGCGGGCGGCAAGCCGGTTACATTTTCCGGAGCGAGCGGCTTGATAATCTCATCCAGATAATCCGAAGCGCCTTCCACCCGCTCCAGATGTGGATAGCGTATCCCGTCGTGATAATCGATCTCGTACGTCTCCACGAAACCGCCGTTCGCAACCAGCAGTTTCAGCGGACGCGTTTCCTTTGCGCTGTCCTCGATGGCGTTGCGCATGGTCTTGACCGACCATCGTCGCCCATTCACGGCCTGAATTTTCATTCCCGGCCCGATTCCCGCGTTGTACGCAAGCATGCCGTGGATCACGTCACGAATTGTGCCGTCCTCTTCAAGCACAAGGCCGACCGAGTTGGTCAGATCCAGATGGTTGTCGGTTGACTCATCGTCGAGAATCATTTGATTCGGCGCGTCGTTGTAAACCAGCTTGTAGCCTCCGCCTTCGATTCCGCCAAGCGGCGCCCGCGGACCAACATAGTCAAGCCGTTCGCGCAGGAATTTCGCCCAGTCATAACGTGCAAGTTCGTTGAGCGTCGCAACGATGTCGTCAAAAGTGTAGGTTTTCAGCGCGGGCTTGCCCCCGGGACCGCCGTGAAAAATCCTGCAGAAATCGTTCATGGACTTCTTATCGTTGGTCAACTTGCGCAGCGTCGTATCCACGTCCAGCCAGATCAGCGTTCCTTCATCGTAATAGTCCGTGCTGCGCCGCCAATTCGCCCACTGCGGAGCCGCGAAGTAGAGAAGCTGCGCCGCGTCCGCCGTATCCTGCAGCGGGCGCCACTCGCGTCCCGGGCGATGATCGAGCATTGCTGCAACGTCGGCGAGATACTCGCGAAGCTGCTCCGGCGTCCACAGACCGCTGCGCGCGGAAAGTATCGTCCCCAGATATTGCGTCAGGCCTTCGTAGACCCACAGCAGGTCGCCCTTCATCGGCGTGTTGTAATCCGATGTTGCCAGCCCAGCCGGGCGCCGGAATTTTCCATTCCACGAGTGCGTGAATTCGTGCGGCAACAGATCGGCGTTTGTGATCCGCAGCGTTGGGTCAATCATCGTACGCTCGTCCACGCGGTCGTCGCTTGACTCGTGATGCTCCAGGCCAAAGTGCGCAACGTTGTCGCTGAGCGTCAGCAGAAAATGATAATCCCGATAATGCCGCGAACCGAAGAGCGCGCCCGTCTCCGCAACCAGCCGCTTGTAGGCGAGTTGCGTTTCCGCGGGCATTTCGAGCGCCTCGGGACTGTCGGCGGCCATGTCGATTTCGTGTGACGGCGTCTGGCCCGGCGTCAGTTGAATGGCGCGAAAATAATGGCCGGAAAGTACGGGCGAATCGACCAGCGTGTTTAACGGCGCAGGCTTGAAAATGATTTCGTTGCCGGATTCCTTTTCCACGGGCAGCGCCGTGCCGAACTTCCAGCCTTCGGGCAGGCGAAGACCTGCATCAAAAGTCAGTTCGCGCGCGGGCCAGCCTTTCGGATATAGCAGCACCTGATTCCAGCTCAGCACGTCGAGCTGCGCCGTGGCCGACGCGCCGGCCGAAAATCCCGAAGCAGGCGCGGTGAGCAGAAAATCCAGAGCCACGTGCAGAGACTCAACGCCCGCGGGGATGTCCAAATGAATCGCGAACATATCCACCAGATCGCGGCGCCACGCGATACGTTTGCCATTCGCCGTGAATTCCATGCCCGCCACGTCCGTGATCGGGCCATCCGGCGCATGTTCGCCGGGAATCCACTCGGGATAAAAAAGCGTCAGCGGACCGGGATGAACGGGAATCTCTTCGGTAATGTGCAGAATTTTCTGTGGCGCGTGTGTCGCATCCACGGCCAGATGAATCGGCCCCGGCGCATTTTGCGCAGCGACACTCAGGCTGCTTGCCAGAACGCATGACAATGCAAAGCCCCCGAAAAAAGCCACGGTCCTGCGCCTTCGCCTTGATCCCTCGAACATGATTCCCCCTTAAAGTCCCTCCGTTGCTTAACAGCTTATTGAAAAACTCCGTCCGTTGTCATTCCGAGGAGCAACCGCGACGAGGAATCTGCATTTCTCTTGTATTTCTATAGACCGTGGCCCTCTTGCGTCTCAGGAACAATAACCAACAGCACTTTTTCAGCAAGCCGCCAGCGATCTGCATTCCGAACCCGCATTTTTTGCGGTGTGAGGAATCTGCTTCTCGACTTTTTCCCTGGGACGAAGTCACACAGTTGGCGTTGCCATCTTTCTCGGCGGGTTGAAAAACGGCAAGTTTGCAATGGTCACGGACACGCGATGCCGCACCGCCTCGACGGTGAATTCCATTTTGAGTTTCGTCCCCGGCTTCGAATACTCGGTGGCGACGCTCGCGAGCGCAATCATCCTCTTCAAAGTCGGCGACCATGTTGTCGAAGTCGCTTTTCCGATGTGCGCTCCACCCACATCGTAAACCGGGACGGCGACGCGCGACGCCGTGCTTTGCACTTGCGGCGCCAGGCCGATTTTGTCGTAGAGGGCTTCCACTTCATCCCAATTAATATCCAGCCCGACGAACTGCCTTTCCGCGCCGCGTTTGTGCTCTTCAATCAGCGCCTCGCGTCCCACGAAGTGCTCCTTTTCCAGATTCACCATGCGGCCCAGCCCGATTTCGTATGGCGAATATTTCTGCGATTCGATCAGCGCTTTTTTGCTGCTCGTGTAGTCCACTTCAATCAGTAGCAGCCCCGCTTCGATGCGCGCCACGTCCAGCGCCAGCATGCCCGTCGGATGCAAATCGAATTGCCGGCCCTTCGCCGTCAGCTCATCCCACACCTTCGTCGCTTCGTCCCACGGCATCCAGATTTCGTAGCCCAGATCGCCCGTGTACCCTGTGCGCGAAATATCCACGGACACGCCCGCGATTTTCCCATGCGTCACCCGAAAGTATTTCAAGTTCGCAATGTCCGCATCCGCAATTTGCCGCAGCAGCCGCGCGGACGTCGGCCCTTGCAGCGCCAGAGCCGCCATTTTTTCGGAAATGTCCTCGATTTTCACGTCAAGACCCAGCGCATTCTGTTCGAACCAGCGCAGGCTCGGATCCGCCGCCGTCCACCGGTACGTGTTTTCGGCGAGCCGCGAAATCGTGCCGTCGTCCACCACTTTGCCTTGCTCGTCGCACCAGCAGCAGTAAATCACCTGGCCCACGCCCACTTGTCGAATGTCGCGCGTGATCACGCGGTTCACAAACGTCGTCGCATCCGCGCCCGTGATCCAATACTTGTACAGCGGCGTCACATCGATCAGCGCACACGCATTGCGTATCGCGTTGTATTCATGTTCGTGATGCGCCTCATACGCGCTCACCGTGTAATACCCGGACCATTCGCGATAATTCAAGCTCTCGCAAAGCTTAAACGTCCTCTCATGCACCGCCGTCCCTATTGGCACTTTGTTTTCTCCGTTTGCCGCTTCGTGAGGTATTTTCGTCCCAGATTATAATGTTCGCGTTTCTATTTCGGCAAGCGCCGCGGCCTGCTCCTGAGAAGTGTGCTTAACTCTTTTTTGGCGAGTACTTAGCAGGACGGAAGAACTACGAAGGGAAGATTCGCGGCAGCTTCTTTGAAGCGTAAAACTGTTCGTCAGCGAAAGCTGGGTATGCACGTCTTCGCAGGACTAGGCCAGAGAGCACGCCAATCATTAGGCCAAGAAGTGCCGCGAGCCAACGAGGATTGTGTCCAAAGCTGAGGAAAAGAAAAATGAGGTACATCGCCATATAAAAGCCCTGCCGCTGACAATAAGCAGGCGACCAGTCGTGCTTCTTCGCGAAGCCCAACCAATACGACGTAATCAAAACTACAAACAAACCCGAAAGACACAACACCGCGCAAACGTATCCGATGCTGTCATATATGGGGTAATCCCGGAACGGCACGCGCAGAACCCAAGTTAAAGCAATCAGAGTGGCTAAATTGGCTCCCAGCAACAGCAGTCGTCGGGGAACTGAGAGCCGAGTATTATCTTTCAGTACGGGACACATTGACAGCATAATAGTCTGACCCGATCGCCTTTCGCAACTTCAAACTTCGCCAGCGTCGCTGCTCGTGCTAACAAGTCTTCTTGTTACAGAAACATCGCCCCTGTAGAATGTCCGTTCTTTTCGCGCGCGAGCAAGAGCGCTTAGCAGAATCGTGTCCAAGTCTTACGACGCAATCATCATCGGCGGCGGCCACAACGGCCTTGTGAACGCGGCGTATCTCGCGCGCGCAGGCAAGAAAGTTCTCGTACTCGAACGCCGCTACGTCCTCGGAGGCGCAGCGGTCACCGAAGAAATCATCCCCGGCTTCAGATTTTCTGTTTGCTCTTACGTTGTTTCGCTGCTGCGCCCTGAAATCATTCGCGACCTCGACTTGCCGCGCCACGGCCTCGAAATTCTGCCCCTCGACGGCACGTTCACTCCCATGCCCAACGGCGATTATCTGTGGCGCGTCAACGATCACGCCAAGACGCGCCGCGAACTCGTCCGCCATTCGCGCCGCGACGCGGAAGCCTACGACGAATTCGGCAAGCAAATGCTGCAGATGTGCCGCTTCGTCAAGCCGCTGCTCGGCATGGTGCCGCCGGATCCAACTTCGCTCCATCCCGCGGGCTTGAAAAAATTAATGTTTCTCGCAAAACGCTTTCAGGCCCTCGCCGCCGAAGACAAATACAATCTCGTCCAGCTGATGACCATGTCCGCCGCCGATTTCCTCGACCAGTGGTTCGAAACCGACGTGCTCAAAGCGACCATGTCCGCCTCGGGAATCATCGGCACTTTTCTCGGCGTGCGTTCTCCCGGCACCGCGTACGTTCTCCTGCATCATTACATGGGCGAAATCGATGGAGCCTTTCGCGCGTGGGGATTCAGCCGCGGCGGCACAGGCGCAATTTCGAATGCCATTGCGGACGCGGCGCGCGAAGCCGGCGCCGAAATTCGCACGGAAGCACCAGTCGCGCAAATCATCACGCGTGCCGGACGCGCCACGGGCGTCGCGCTGCAAAGCGGCGAAGAAATCGAAGCGAAAATTGTTTCCTCGAGCGTCGACCCCAATCTCACATTTCTTAAAATGATGGATCCGCGCGGCCTGCCCGAAGAATTCGTCGAAGAGGTCCGCCGCTACAAATATCGCGGCTCCTCCGGCAAAGTAAATCTCGCTCTCGACGCGCTCCCCGAACTCACGTGGTTGCCTTCAAACGGATCAAACCGTCATCTTCGCGGCGCGATTTCCATCTCGCCTTCGGTCGAATACATGGAACGCGCCTACGACCAGGCAAAATACGGCGAATTTTCGCATCATCCTTACATTGACATTGTCATTCCCAGCCTCACGGATCCTTCTGTAGCGCCGCCGGGCAAGCACGTGATGTCCTGCTTCGTCCAATACGCGCCATACAAACTGAAAAATGGCGACTGGCCCGCGCGCCGCGACGAATTCGGTGACACCGTCATCAACACCATCGCCGAATTTGCGCCCAACTTGAAAAACATCATCATCGGCCGCCAGGTCCTCACCCCTTACGACATCGAAGAGCAAATCGGCCTCACCGAAGGGAATATTTTTCAGGGTGAACTTTCCCTCGAGCAGCTTTTCTTTTTGCGTCCCGTGGCGGGTTGGGCGCGTTACCGCACGCCCGTCGAAAATTTGTACATGTGCGGCTCCGCCACGCATCCCGGCGGCGGAATCATGGGCGCGCCGGGCCGCCTCGCCGCGATGGAAATTCTGAAAGACATGGGAGCGCGCTGAATCATGCCCGCGCGCGACATCATTGTGTTTCGACCTACCCTACGCACAATTGTCATCCCGAACCCGGTCGCGCCTTTTGCGAACGGCGGTGAGGGATCTGCTGTTGTCTCAAGCTCGCACTGCCTTTCCGGAGGAGGCGCTTGTATAAATGACTCCCCGTGACGTCGTTATCATTGGTGCTGGCCACAACGGCCTCGTCACCGCATTTTATTTGGCGCGCGCCGGATTCAAGTCGCTCGTCCTCGAACGTCGCGCCGTCGTCGGCGGCGCCGCCGTCACCGAGGAATTTCATCCCGGCTTTCGCGCTTCGGTGCTCGACGGCGCCGCTGGCCCGTTGGTTCCAGCAGTCGCGAAAGATATGGCTCTTGAGCGTCACGGCGTGCAGTGGCTCGAACCGAAATGCCGTATCTTCGTGCCATCGCAAGACGCCCGCGCATTGATTTTACATTCGAGCGCCGCCGAATCCGCCAAACGCATCGCGCCGTTCTCGCAGCACGATTCCGAAAAATATCTCGAGCTCGCGACAATTCTCGATGGCGCGCGCAACTTCATCGGCAGCTTACTCACGATCCCTCCGCCGGATATCGATCATCCTGGTTCCATCGACATTTGGAATTTGCTCGCAGCGGGAAGGGGATTCCGCAAGCTCGGCAAACGCGACATGCAGCGGTTCCTGCGCTGGGGACCCATGGCCGTCGCCGATTTCGTCGCTGAGTTTTTCGAAACGGAATTATTGCGCGCCGTCATCGCGGCGCGAGGAATTTTCGGCGCTGCTGCGGGACCTTGGTCCGCCGGAACCACCGCCCTTCTTTTGCTGCGCGTGGGTGCAGGCGGCCTGCCGGATGGCAATCCGATCTACGCGCGGGGCGGCATGGGCGCGCTATCGGAAGCGATGGCCGCTGCGGCGAAGCAGGCAGGCGCGGAAATTCGCACCAGCGCCGAAGTCGAGCGCATCCTCGTGAAAGACGGTGCGGTCACTGGCGTCGCCCTCACGAGCGGGGAAGAAATCCCCGCCAATGCAGTCGTGTCCGCCGCCGATCCCAAGCGCACATTTCTAAAACTAATCGAGCCTGTCCATCTCGCGCCCAGCTTCCTGGGACAGATGCAGCACTATCGCTGCCAGGGAACTGTCGCGCGCGTATTCTTCGCCCTCGACGCCCTCCCGAATTTCCCCGCCCTCAAAAATGAACGCGATGAAAACGCCGCGCTCACCGGCCGCATTCACATCGGCCCCGAAATCGATTATCTCGAGCGCGCCTTCGACGACTCGAAGTACGGCGACTTTTCCCGCGCGCCATTTCTCGAAGCCGCCATTCCGTCTCTCCTCGATCCCTCCCTCGCGCCAAACGGCAAACACGTCATGTCCGTTCACATGCAATACGCACCCTACAAACTAAAGGGAAAATCGGCGAGCAGCTCTGGGCGAGCACAGGAAACGGGCTTTTTAGGGAGTCGGAGCTTCAGCTCCGACATCAGCGAGAACCTTTCATCGAGGGCTTTAGCCCCTGAGGCTCACTCGCCTGGACATGCCGCAGTTCCTGGCAATTGGTCATCCCAGCGCGACGCCTTGGCCGACGCCGTCGTGAAAACGCTCGCGCAATACGCGCCCGACCTGCCCTCGAAAATACTCGGACGCCGCATCATCACCCCCGTCGATCTCGAACAAGATTACGGCCTCACTGGCGGCCATATCTCCCACGGCGAACTCGCCCTCGACCAACTTTTCACTATGCGCCCGCTAATCGGCTGGGCCCGCTATCGCACGCCCATCCGCGGCCTTTTCCTCTGCGGCCCGGGCACTCATCCCGGCACAGGCCTCACCGGCGCCTCCGCCCTCAACGCCTCCCGCCAAATTGTCAAAGCCATTCACGCCACGCCTCGTTACATCGGCTGACCCGTTTCTGCGCCTCCGCCCCATCGCCTCCCGCCAAATCGTGAAAGACCCCCGCCGCTAGACACCGTTAGTTTGCATTGTCATTCCGAGGAGCGTACTTTGCCACGAGGAACCTGCTTTTGGTTTTGTAGGGCCCGATCGGTTTTATCGGGCCGATGCCGTCCGGCGGACGGCACAGTCTTTGCTTAACGGAAAGAAAAACGGATCCAAATCATCCGGAATATCGCCCAGGCCAAATTTCCTCCAAAAAGGACGCAACCCAACACGAAGCTGAAAATGGCTCCAGAAAGCATGCCGAGCTGCCACGGCATCGGCAACGAATCTCTCCTCATGAAAATTCAAGTGGGACAGACGGAAGGTTGCGGCCAACGCGGTAGGCGTTTTCCTTAGTTACACCACAGTTCCATGTGGATCAGGCGCGGTTTCGGGCAAGCGCCGGATGGAAGCGGCAGCGCCATGCCGGACTTCCAGTAACCCAAGCGCTGCTCGATATTGGGCATCTCCGAGTCGATTACTGCGAGAGGGTTGCTGTCGCCGTAACGTGTCGCGCTCCGATAACGGAGCACCGTCTTGTAGGTATATTGCGACGTGAGCGCGTTCACAATCACCCAGTAGCCGTAAGGCGCATTTTCCGTCGGAACGACCGATATGATGTCGCCCTTCAGTCTGCCGGAACTGATATAGCGGACCTCGTCATTATTATTTGTCCCTGTCGTGTATTGGTAGATGCGCATAAACCGATTCTGAGAATTTTCATAGGTGAGCACCTGCGTGAGTACGAGCTGACTGCCATTTCCGGCGTGCAGGCTAGCCGTCTGGACGAACAGGAGAGGTTGGTCGGCGTTTCCGCGAGGATAAACGACCTTGACCGCGTTGAGATAATGAGGCTGCGTAAAGCGGTCGTTGGCACTGGAGGCCGCGTCCAGAGCGTTCAGAAGCTGAGGATCGCAGGGAGCCGAGGGGGTCGCCCGCAAACAAAGCTGGATTTGCCCGGGCTCTTTCTCGTCGTACAGCCCGTCGACAGGCGGTCCCTGCGTGGCGATGAAGCGCCAAGCGTCGCGCGTCGCAAAGGGCTTGGACAGGTCGATGTCCGAAATCACCGACGATGTCGTGGATTGGGCCGCAACGACCGTTGTGAGCGCTAAGGTGACGACCGAGGCAACGACGGCTTGAGCCATCCAATTTTGGGTACGCATTGGTTTTAACACTCCGAAAGTCGAAACCGTGAAACTGTACCGGCCCAAAAGAATAGACTGGTAAATTCTTCTTCAGGTCGGGACGCGAAGTCAAACTGAGACACCACCCAATCGCCATTCTCTCTTGACAATCTAGTTATAAAGTGGTACACATATTCTCTGCGGGTATCTCGCCCGCCAAGCCACCTTCGGGTGGCTTTCGCATTTTAGGGAGCAAATGGCGATTCCAATCGCTGTAGACATGAATAATGAGAACTCGATGCCACTTGACGGCTACGTTTCCTGCCCGCTGTTCTCAATCCTAATCGAGTTTCTATGGGGAATTAGAAATTGAGCCAACTCACTGAAAATAACGATCGGAGGTCAAGTCTAATCGAGTTTTTTCACCATTTTTTTCCGCCGTTGCCCGCTTCCGGACATGTCCTCGACTCCATAGTGGGCTATAATTGCCACTTCGCCAGTCCGGCGCACCACTGCTCTAAGGAGGCACTAGCACCATGACATCCCCCGCAACAACGCTCGACCGCGGCGAATTCAAGAACGAGCCCGTTCGCGATTTCTCGAAGCCCGACAATCGCGCGGCGATGGAAGCTGCGCTGAAGAAAGTCGGCGCCGAACTGGGCAGGGAATATCCCCTGATCATTGGCGGGGAGAAAATCTTCACGAAAGAAAAAACGCAGTCGACAAATCCCTCGCATCCCAGCCAGGTCGTCGGAATTTTTCAGAAGGGCACCGTCGAACTCGCGAATCAGGCGATCGAAGCGGCCGACAAAGCCTTCGCGCACTGGAAAATCGTGCCCGCCGCAAAGCGCGCGTGGTATTGCTTCGAGGTCGCGGAGATTCTCAGGAAGCGACGCTTCGAAATGGACGCGTGGCTCTGCTACGAAACGGGAAAAACGTGGACCGAAGCCGACGCCGACACGGCGGAACTGATCGACTTCTGCGAATTTTACGCTCGCGAAATGCTGCGTCTCGCCGGCCCGCAAAAGCTCGTCCCCAATGCGGGAGAGAAAAATCATCTCGTTTACATTCCCCTCGGCGTCGGCGTCGTGATTCCGCCGTGGAATTTCGCGGCGGCAATCATGGGCGGGATGACGCTCGCGGCGATCGTCACCGGAAACACAGTCGTCGTGAAGCCGTCGAGCGATTCACCAACTGTCGCGGCGTTCTTCATGGAAATTCTGCACGAAGCAGGCGTGCCGAAAGGCGTCGTGAATTTCTTCACCGGCCCCGGGAGTACCGCGGGCGACGCTCTGGTATCGAATGCGAAAACGCGCTTCATTGCATTCACCGGCTCGATGGAAGTTGGTTTGCGCATCGGTGAAATCGCGGCGAAAAAGCAGCCGGGACAAATTTGGATCAAGCGCACGGTTCTCGAAATGGGCGGCAAGGACGCGATTATCGTCGACGAAGAAGCAGACCTCGATTCCGCCGCCGAAGGCGTCGCGCAGTCGGCGTTCGGCTATCAGGGGCAAAAATGCTCGGCGTGTTCGCGCGCAATCGTGTCCGAGAAAATCTACGACAAATTTATCGAGAAGCTGATCCCGCGCGTCAAAGCCATGAAGGTCGGCCCAGCCGAGGACGGAAACAATTTCATGGGGCCGGTGATCAACAAATCGGCGATGAAAACGATCCTCGAATACATCGAAGCCGGAAAAAAAGAAGGCCGCCTGCTCACCGGCGGCGGCGCAGTCGGCGGCGATGGATATTTCATCGAGCCGACGGTGATCGCCGACATCAAGCCAAACGCAAAAATCGCGCAAGAGGAAATTTTCGGGCCCGTCCTCGCTGTTATGCCCGCGAAGGATTTCGATCATGCGCTCGAAATCGCAAACGGCACGGAGTACGGTTTGACCGGCGCGGTCTACACCAAGAATCCCAAAAAACTCGAGCGTGCCGCCGAGGAATTTCACGTCGGCAATTTGTATTTGAATCGCAAGTGCACCGGCGCGAAGGTCGGCGTGCATCCCTTCGGCGGTTTTAATATGTCCGGCACGGATTCCAAGGCCGGCGGCCAGGATTATTTGCTGTTATTTTTGCAAGCAAAAGTCATTGCCGAGAATCTAGCGGCAAAGTGATTCACGACGAAAATGACGAGAACCTCTGCGCCTCTGTGGTGAACGCGCGTCACTCTTCGCTTGCGATGACGTAGTTCGCCGGGCGCGGAGTCAGGCGGAAGCCGAAGCGCAAAATTAAATACGCGACGGGGCCGGTGGCGAGCAGCAGCGGGGAATAGCGCATCACGAACGGCTCGCTGTAGAAGATTTTCACGGCGCACAAAATCGCCGGCAAAATAATTATCGCGGCGACTCCGATTCGTCCGCCCGGCATCCGAAAACGACGCGGCGCGTCCGGCGCTTTCTGTCGCATGCGCCACGCAGCTAGCAACGTCAGCAGCGAAGTCGCGATGCGCGTCCAAATATATATGTCGACCAGGTCAACCACGTCGAACCTCGCCAGAACGCAATAAACCACCGCGGAAATTGCAATCGCTCGCGCTGGCGTGCCAAATCGCGGATGAATTTTCCCGAGCCACGCGGGCAGGAAGCCATCCTCCGCCATCGTCGCCGGAATGCGCGTCGTATAAAGAATCGTGCTGTTCGAAAGCGCCAGCGTCCCGATGATGGACGCGACAAGCATCGCGACACCTAGCGATTCTCCTCCCACCATGCGCGACGCGGTGACGATGTAGCCCGTTTCCCACTGCTGCCAATTGCCGAGCACGGCGATGGCGAGCGTCGCGGGAAGAATGTAAGTGAGAATCGTCATCGGCGTGTTCCACACGATCAGCCGTATGAACGTGCGCTGCGGGTCTTTCATTTCACCTGTGACGCTCGACAGTTGTTCGTAGCCCGCGTAATTCCACATCGCGAGCGCCAGTCCCGCGCCAAAAACATTGCCGAGCGGTTTCCCCGGCGGCACAAACGGAATCAGTGGATTGTGATGCCAATGAAAAAGCGCGACCACGCACAGCCAGATCACTGGAATAAAAACGATCGCCTGCAGTACGACGGCGAGCCAGCCTGCGAGTTTGATCCCGCGCGCGTTGATGTGTGCCAGCAGCAGAAGAATCACGCACGCGCCCGCCCATTTTGTGTAACCCGTCAGCCACGGAATATAACCGGCGAGATAATCCATCAGCAGCACGCCATAAAGGCTGTTGAGGAGAAACGTGCCGCTCCAATTCCACCAGCCACATTGAAATCCCCAAAAATCTCCGAACGCGGCGCGGCTCCAGCGATAAAAACCTCCCTGCACGGGCATGATGCTGTTCAATTCCGCCGACGCGAGAGAAATGGGGATGCTCCAGAAAAATGGCACGAGCGCGAGAAACAGCACGGCCATGCCCGGGCCGGAGCTTTTGAAAATTTGCTCGTAGCCGAACGGGCCGCCGCACGTGTAGCCGTAAAAAACAGCAAGTAGCGGAAGAAAACCAATCTGACGAATCGCCCCGCTGGCCGGCGCCGCGTGCCGTTTGTCAGTGGCCATTGCCACCGGCTTCCGATTCTCTCCGCGCTTGCGCTACGTGATGTTTGTCAGCGGCGATCGCTTCCGGTTTGCGATTCTCGTCGTGCGCTTCTCCCGCGGCAGGTTTGTCGTGGGCTTCTGGCGTTTTGGAAGTGCCGTTCGCGGTGGGCATTTTCACGTGGCGCGAAGAGCGGCATCATAGCGACCCACGCGCCGCAATTCAACGACATTCGGCGGTGGATCGAGGAGCGATTCGGCTTTTAGTCCGGAGCAGCCCTTATACGTGAACAGGCTCGTGGCGTTTCAGCCGGGGAAGCGCTTTGACGGATTTCCCGACTTTGTCCTGGGCGAGGCGCAGGTCATAGAGACTTTGCAGGTTGAGCCAAAATTGCGCACTGGTACCGAAGAAATGGGCGAGGCGCAGAGCCGTGTCGCCGGTAATCGCGCGCGTGCCATTCACAATTTGCGTGATGCGATTGGTAGGCACGTTGATCTTTCGCGCCAGTTCAGCGGCGCTCATATCCAGTGCTCTCAGTTCCTCGGCCAGGTGTTCACCTGGATGAATGGCGGTGATTGCCATAACGGCTCTCCTAGTGATAGTCAACAATCTCCACGTTTGATGGTCCCGGCGACCGGTCTGCCCACTCGAAGCAAATCCGCCACTGATCATTTATGCGGATGCTGTACTGGCCTTTGCGGTCGCCACGCAACGCTTCAAAGCGGTTGCCAGGCAATGCGGCCAAATCTCTCAGTGATGTGGCTGCCTCCAGACGGTCGACCTTCAACCGCGCGGAGCGCTCAAATCCAGAGAATGCTTTGGCCCGTTTCCCGGCGGCGAAATCTCGAGTCCGCTTGTCCCGGTAACTGACGATCACTGGCTAAAAGTATCAGGAATTACGCGTTACGTCAAGCGTAATGAGCCGGGAGCATGGCGCGCTCTTAAGAGCAACACAGCCGAATGGGAGCTGTTACGCCAGGGCCCTTCGGCGTATAATCCAAGGACAATGAGCCCGACGCTTCAAGTTCGGCGAATGGTTGTTTTCTTTCTGTTGGCGACGCTGCTGCTCGCAGCGTTCACACCGGGCGCGGCTGGCCTCCCGCTGGTTATCCTTGTTGTTACGCTGTGGTTTTTTATTGCGATTGCCCTGAGTATTCTTCTTTATTGCGTTGGCGAGCAGCATCGTACGCAACAGGCCTTAGCGGTGCCTGCCTTTTCACCGCGACCTCCTCCGGCACTGTAGTCCTCGCATCGGGCTGCCACGCGGCGGCCTCGGTCCCACACAAACCAGGCAACACTTACGCGGCAAGCTACGCGATCCGCAGTTTCGTCCACGTCCACGCTGATGGCTGGAGGACTACATGTCGATGAAACGCAAGTGGCTGAGAGCAGTTTTTTTGGTGATGTTGGCGGCGGCGTCGTTCGGTGGTCCGATGAATCCGAAGGACATCGAGAACCTTCTGCACATCATGAATGAAACGAAGGTTGAATTCACGATTCCCGACGAGAGCGACAACGGTGACGGAAATCGACCATTGGTTGAAATCAAGCCGGTCCAGCCGGCGGAGCCACACGCTCCCGGGAGCGAAAACGGCTAGGCGAATGTAAGGAAGGCCGGCTCAGTTTTACAGATGACAGAAGGTCGCGCCGCGCTTGGCGAGGTAATGCTGGTGATAGTCCTCGGCGCGGTAGAAGGCGGAGACGGGCATATTTGTGCTAGGATGACGCAGAGAGGCGAGGATGAAGCGGCAAGAGCATGTGGCGGAAGTTGAAGAAGTTGCGATTCGTATCCGAATCGAGGCGCTGAAAGAAGGACGCTACCTCGGCACGAGCCCTGACGTTCCGGGGCTGGTAGCGGAAGGCCGCAGCATCGCCGAAACAATCGAAATTGCGCAAGGCCTTGCTCGAAAGATTGTCGAATCGTGCCGCGAGCATGGTGATCCTCTCCCCGCAGTGTTCTCGAAGGCCCGCCAGAAAACCCGCGAATTCCTTGTGCCGGTTCCTATGCCCTGATGGGGCGTTTGGCAGGATTCCGGTACCGCGAAGTTGCACAGCGCCTCCGCGTGTTCGGCTTTCGCTTTGACCGTCCTGGAGCGGGCAGCCATGAAGTTTGGCGTCATGTGGAAACGGCCCGAAAAGTCACGATCCCGCACCACTCCGGCGACATGGCAGAAGGAACGCTCCGAGCGATTTTGCGCGAAGCTGGAATTAGCGTTGAGCGCTTCCTGAATGCCTGATTGAGATTGTCTCCATTGTTTGGAGTTTGCAGGATTTTGCCGCGCGCTTTCGCACCCAAGCACCGCAAGTTTCACGTCAACCCTCTAGTCACTCGCCATTGTTTTTGCGCCGACTGAACGCATTCTCTTATTTTGTTTACTTTTTAGACAATCAGACTGACAGGTGAGTCTAGTATAAGCCCTTTTGGCGAGACCCCCTTTTTTTTGGTTTTTGCGGGCTTTCCGGCGGCGTAAAAGGGGCAGGCGCGGTTGTCGCGTGCGGAGTACCATTTACATTTCGGGCGATGGCGGCTAGTGTGGAGTCGCCCCAGTTTTCTCCAGCCCGCGCGTCAAAAAAAAACCTCGGAAGGAGCAGAAATGCCCGGAAAGCCGCGTCAGAAAAAAAAGCCGCACACATTGCAACATCCAATCCGCGTTGTTCCCATGCATCCCGGAGCAGCAGCGGTTGCCGCCGCCGCTGCGGCGCAGCTGACTTACCGGAACGGGCCGCTGCTGACGGCAGTGCAGGTTTTCACTGTCTTCTGGGGATCGTGGTGGAAGCAGGCAGCGAATAGCGGCGTGATGACGAAGATGAATCAGTTTTTCGACGACATCCTGACGAGCGCGCTGATCGATCAGCTTGGAGAATACAGCGTGCAGGGAAAAACGATTGGACATGGTTCGCGCGTGGGCACAACGGTGATCACTTCGCCGGAGCCGGGCGCGTCGGTGCAGGACAGCGCGATACAAAATTTGATTCAGCAGGAAATCAGCGCGGGAACGCTGCCAGCGACGAATGCCAACACGTTGTATTTTGTCTTTTTGCCGGACGGAGTGCAGGTGGTGCAGGGCGGCGGCGCGTCGTGCCAGGTCTTTTGCGGTTACCACGATTCGTTTGGAAGCAATGTTTATTACGCGGTGATGCCGTATCCGGGATGCGCGGGCTGCGCCGGAGGGCTGGCGGCGTTCGATGCGCTGACGTCGACGACGTCACACGAATTGTGCGAAGCGATTACGGACCCGATTCCCGGGCAGGGATGGTACGACGACAACAACGGAGAGATTGGCGACATTTGCGCGTGGAAGACGAAGAAGCTCGGCAACTATACGATTCAGCTGGAGTGGTCGAATCGCACGGGTGCGTGCGTTTAAGAACTCGATTTGATCGCAACAGCACGACGCACCACAGAGACGCCGAGGGCGCGAAGAAAAACGATGTTCCTTCGAGCAGACGAAAGGCACACAGGCTGAAGCCTGTGCCACATGAGCACGATGCTCCTTCGAGTTGAAGCCGAAGGTTGGACGGAAGTTCAACGAAGTCAGAGCGGAGTGACGTCAAAGAGGTGGGCGCGATAAGGGTCGAGGCGGACGTAGAGGCCGGACTGCGTGATTTCTTCGCCGGCGCGCGGGTAGCGGACGTCGTGAAGCTGGTCGAGAAATGTGTATTGCTGGGATGCGGAAATTCCTGACGGGAAACGCACGCGCGCCTGAGATTCAGCGTTGGATAAATTCACGATGACAACTTTCCAAGAATCCTTAGCGAGCCATTGATACGCGACGAGACTGCGAAACGCGTCGTCGCCAGCGGTTTGAATTTCGAGAGGCTGCCACTTGCCAGAGTGAAAAACAGATTCGTTGCTGAGTTTGAGAATCCGTTCGTAGAAAGCGCGCGTTTCGACGTCGGGCGCTTCGGGCGCGGCCATGGCGAGGGGAATGGGCAAATGAATTTTGCGGCCGTCGAGCTGGCCTTGATGATAGAAGCGCATGCCGGGAAGCGTGGCGATTAAAGTGCCGACGGCTTCGCGTTTCGCAGCGCCGAAAACGGCCGCGCTGCGGGCTTCGTCGTGATTTTCGAGGAAGCGCGCGGTATGAGCCTGGCTTGCGATATCAACGGATAATCGCGCGTGAACTTCGTCGATATGACCGTCGCGCAGTGCGTCGTAGAGACCTTTGTCGTAGGTGAATTGAATTCCGAGCGCCTGGCACGGGGCCTCGCAATTCCAATACACTTCCGCGAGCCAAACAAATTCCGGAACAGCGGCGATTGCTTCAGTCCAAAATTCGCGCGGCGGAGGTTTGTAGCTTGCGAGGAGCGATCCCCAGGTGCGCGCAAAAACATCATTGAGGACGAGCATGGCCATATCGCAGCGAACGCCGTCGCAATGCTTGGCGACTTCGCGTAATTCGTCGACAAGCGCGGCGCGGGCTGCGGGCTCGAAATAATTCAGTTGGACCACGTCGCGCCAAGGAGGGAAGTAAGGATCGCGTCCGTGGGCCAGCAAATCTGGTTCACCTTTTGTTTCGACAAGATAGAAGTCCGATGGATTTTGTCTGAAGTTATCCTGCGAGCCGCGAACGTAATATTCCGGATGCGACCTTGTCCAGGGATGGTCTGGCGCCGTGTGATTGGCCACGAAGTCGAGAATCAAACCAATTTGGCGAGCGCGGAGTTTCTCGCGGACGAAATCGAGATCAGCCCACGAACCGATTCGCGGATCAGGTTGATATCGATATACGGAATAGGGCGAGCCGACAATTTGACTCAACTTCCAGCCCGGCAGAGCTGCGTCAAAACCTGAAAAACTTGCGAGGTCCGTTTGAAAAAATCTACGACCGAAAGGGCTGCGTTCCCAAACGCCCATGAGCCATACAAAATCGAAACCGAGGCTCGCGATATTGTCCCACTCGCTGTCGGGAACGTCGCGAAGGCCGATTTTGCGGCCAAGCTTGGCGGAGAGTTCCTCGAGCCACGCCCATGTGTTGATTTCGTAGAGATGCGGATGTGGCCGGTAGGCGAAGGCGGAGGATTTGTTTGCGGCCGACATTTCCGTGGTGGAGGCTATGACGCGACACGCGGTGTTGTCAATTGTGCAATTTCTGGTTAAGTACGCCGTACGCCACGGTCACGCGCCGGTTAAGGCGCTGTACTGAGATTTTGTGAGCGGCACGACGGAGAGCCGTCCTTGGCGGACAAGAGGCGAATCCGCGAAGAGCGCGCTGGCTTTGACTTGTGCCAGCGTGATCGGTTTGGCGAGGATTTTTCCAGCTTTGATTTTCACGGAAGGATTCTTGGGATTGGAGGCGTCAACTGAAACGACCGTCGCCGTTCCAACCGCGCTCTTGCGGGTTCCTGTTTCGTAAATGACCAGCCGATCGCCCGGTTTCATCTCTCGAAGATTTTTTACCGCGACTGGATTCGACACACCGTCCCAAACCGTGACTGCGTCCTGTCGAAGATCGTCAAACGAGTATTCGGAAGGTTCGGTCTTGAGCAGATAGTCCATCGACATAAAATGCCCTCGCGCCCTTTTTGAGATTCACCATCCTACACCCGAGGCGGGATTGCGTGGAGAAAAGCGGCTTCTTCGAAGCCGAAAAGCTGCGAAGGGTAATATGGACAACTGGGCGCGAAATGTGACAAAGTATTGCCGGAATCCATCCCTCAATTGAGGGAGGATTTATCCTGCTGAGGAGGATGCGAAACATGTTCAAGCGTGTGATGTTGTGTAGCGCTGCATTGTTGTTTGCTGCAGGTGCAGGCTTTTCGGCCCCGAAGACTGCCAAGACGACGTTCCGTGCCGGCTACGTGATGGACGCGAAGTGTGCGCCAAAGGGCATGGCGATGGCGACCAACGAAGCGTGTATCAAGAAGTGCGTCGCAGGCGGATCAAAGTATGTTTTGTACGACTCAAGCACGAAGAAAATTTATCAACTCGATCCGCAGACGGATCTGGACGCACACGCCAGCCATCATGTGCGCGTGTATGGCACGGTGGATGGGGACACAATTCACGTGAGTTCCGTGAAGATGATCGCCGCGCGGAAGAAAGCTGCTCCAGCAGCCAAGCCTGCATCTTAACCGAAGATTTAAATTTAACGTAAAAAGCGGGCAGGCAATAAGGTGCTGCCCGCTTTTTGTTTTGCGCTTCGTGACTTTCCCCGTCAGCCGGAATCAATAATTCATAAAAGACGCGGCAGCCTGCGCCTGAATTGCATGCGCAGGGTTTCATCTGTGTGCCTGTAGTGCTCGGCGCGTGTGATAACATCCGCGTTCGTCCGCAAGGAGAACCGATGATGAGAACTCGCCTGGCCAGCTGGATGATTGTGCTTGTTTGCGTGATGAGCGCGGCAACGGCTGCGCGCGCGCAAGGCGATTCGCAATGGACATCCGCGCAAACTTCGTCGCTGGACAATTTTGTCGATGCGGCGATGCACCAATGGAAAGTGCCAGGGCTGGCGATTGGGATTGTGCGTGGAAGCAGCGTCGTTTACCTGAAGGGATTCGGCGTGCGTGATATCAAGAGCGGCGAGCCGGTGACACCGGACACACTGTTTGATATCGGCTCGTGCACAAAAGCTTTTACGGCGGCTTCGGCGGCGATTTTGGTGGATCGAGGAAAGATGCATTGGGACGACCGCGTGAATGAGTACGTGCCGTTCTTTCACTTGCGCGATCCGATGGCGGATGAAAACGTGACGCTTCGTGATTTGCTGACGCATCGCACGGGAATGGGCGGAACGGATTTGCTGTGGTATGGCTCACCATTTTCGCTGGAGCAAATTATACGGCGCGTCCGGTACATCCGGCCGACAGAGAGTTTTCGCGCGCGATTTCAATATCAAAACGTGATGTACGCGACGGCGGGTTACGCCGTGGGAGAAGCGACGGGCGGAACTTGGGAAGCTTTTGTGCGACAGAATATTTTTGAGCCGTTGGGGATGAGCGGCGCGGATTTTAGCGCAGTGGATGCGCAGAAAGCGGCGAATCACGCGACGCCGCATTTAGAGCGGCCAAACGGAACCGTTGAAACGATTCCGTGGAGAAATCTGGACAATATCGCGCCCGCCGGCGCGATCAATGCCGGCGTGCGGGACATGACGAAATGGATTGCGATGCAATTGAATGACGGGGTCGCGGATGGGAAGCGATTGATCTCAGAAAAAAACATGAAAGAAATGCACACGCCGCAGATCGTCGTGCCCGAAGGGGGAGAATTTAAACTTTTCTTTCCGGAATCGATGCAACTGAGCTACGGGATGGGATGGTTCATCGAGGATTATCGCGGTCATCAAATTATTCTGCACCCGGGCGACATTGATGGATTTGCGTCGGTGGTGGTGCTGATTCCCGAAGTCCACACGGGCTTTGTGATTTTTGCGAATTTGGATCACACGCCGGTGCGCGAAGGACTCGCGTATCATTTGATCGATCAATTCCTAGGCTTGCCTGCCGAAGATTGGATTGCGCATTTTGATGGCGTGGCGAAGAGCTTTGCCGCGGCCGGGGAAAAACAAGCACAAGAAGAAAAAAAGAAACAACACGCCAATACCCATCCGTCGCGAAATCTCGCGGCGTATGCGGGGACGTATCGGAATCGCGCGTATGGTGATGCGGTGGTGTCGTTGGAAGGCGACCATCTGGCGCTTCAATTTTATACATTCAAATCCGCGCTGACACATTTTCAATACGACACGTTTGAAGCGGACCTACGCGGGCTTGGCGGAAAAACACGCGTGACATTTTATTTGGATGGCGATGGGGATGTGACGAAAGTATCGGCGGAAGGACTGAACTTCAAGCGGGTAAACGCGCATCCGAAAGACTAAGAGCGAGAAGCGCAGTGGACGAAACGGAGACGGCATGACACGACGGATAGCAATAGCAGCCATTACGGCGTTGAGTATTTTGTTCGTAGCAGCGATGCGAATGCAATCGGCGTCGCGACAGAGCGCGAACGCCGCGGATGCGGAAGCTTATGATGTGATTATTCGCGGCGGCCACATACTCGATGGCACAGGGAATCCGTGGTATGCGGCGGATATCGGGATTCGCAGCGACAAAATCGCGGCGATCGGCAAATTGGATCACGCGAACGCGAAGAAGGTGATCGATGCCGTCGGCGATGTGGTTGCGCCGGGATTCATCGACATGCTGGGACAATCGGAAACTTCGCTGCTGATCGACAATCGCTCGCTCAGCAAACTTTCACAGGGCATTACGACGGAGATCACCGGCGAAGGCGGCTCGATTGCGCCGCAGGATGAACGCACACTGGCGCCGATGAAGCCATTTCTCGAGCAATATCATTTGACGATTGATTGGACTGATCTGGACGGATATTTCCGGCGACTCGAAAAAACGGGAACGCCGCTGAATTTGGGAACGTATGTGGGCGCGGCGCAAGTGCGCGAAGCAGTGATCGGCGACGATGACCGCGAGCCGACACCGGCGGAACTGGAACAGATGAAGGGATTGGTGGCACAAGCAATGCAGCAAGGCGCGATGGGCATATCGACGGCGCTGATTTATCCTCCGGGGCATTATGCGAAGACGGACGAGTTGGTGGCGCTGGCGAGCGTGGCGTCACAATACGGCGGAATTTATGCGACGCATATGCGCAGCGAAGGCCACGCAGAGATGGAAGCGATCGACGAGGCGATTCGCATTGGACGCGACGCGCATCTGCCGGTGGAGATATTCCACATGAAGGTGAGCGGGAAAACACGGTGGGGATCGATGCCAAAAGTTGTGGCGAAAATCGAAGCGGCGCGCGAGTCAGGCGTGGATGTGGCGGCGGACATGTATCCGTATCTTGCAGGCGCGACAGCACTGGCGTCGTGTTTGCCGCCGTGGGTGGCGGATGGCGGAACGCCGAAATTGTTGGAGCGTTTGCGCGACCCGGCAGTGCGGCAGAAAATCAAAGCGGAAATGGCGGCCGATCATCCGAGTTGGGAGAATTTGTATTTCGACAGCGGCGGAGCGCCGGGTGTGATGATTTCCGGAGTGGTGAATCCGGAATTGAAAAAATATGACGGCAAGACGGTGGCGGAAATGGCGGCGAGCGAAAAGAAAAATCCGCTCGATGCGCTGTTTGATTTTATTCTTGCGGACAAGGCGCAGACGGGAGCGCTCTACTTTATTGCGAATGAGGAGGATTTACAGTACGGGCTGAAGCAGAGGTGGACGAGCATCGGGTTGGACGCGAACGAGAGTTCGCTCGATGGCCCGCTCTTCGAAGCCCACAATCACCCGCGGGCGTGGGGATCGATGCCGCGCTTTTTGGGGCATTATGTTCGCGACTTGCATTTGTTGCCCCTGCCCGAGGCGATACGGAAAATCACGTCCCTGCCAGCAGAGCGAGAACATTTGGTGAAGCGCGGATTGCTGAAGGCGGGATTTTACGCAGACATTACGATTTTTGATCCGGCGACGATCATCGATAAGGCAACGTATGCGGCGCCAAATCAGGTTTCAGAAGGCGTGCATTATGTCTTTGTGAATGGACAACTCGAATATGAAAACGGGGATTTGACGGGAGCGAAGGCGGGGCGCGCGCTGCGTGGGCCGGGATGGCGCAAAAGCCGCGCGGGAAATTAGCGGGAGACCGGGAAACGAGAAACATTCAATGTCACGAATGATGGAGGAAATTCGGGAGCAACCGCAGGCGTTGCGGCGGACGTTTGAAGCGGAGCGCGCGCACGCGGTTGAATTCAAGAAGTTCGCCTCGCGACGGGACTTCCGGTTGATTGTGCTGGTGGCACGGGGAACGTCGGACAATGCCGCGCTTTTTGGGCGCTATCTGCTCGAGATTACAACGGGGATTCCCGTGTCGCTGTGCGCGCCGTCGGTGCATACATTGTATGGGACGCGATTGAATCTGCGTCACGCGTTGATGATTGGCATTTCGCAGTCGGGGGAAGGGACGGACATCAATTCCGTGCTGAAAAGCGCGCGGAAACAGGGCGCGTTCACGGTGGCGGTGACGAACGAAGCGAAGTCGACCATGACGCGCGTGGTGGACGAGAGTTTCCTGGTGCGCGCGGGACGGCAGAAGTCCGTGGCGGCGACGAAAACATATACGGGGCAATTGCTGGTGTTGTATTTGCTGGCGTCGGCGCTGGGGTCGCACATCGAGCTGGATGCGGTGAGCGAAATTCCAGGCCACGTGCGCGAAACGCTGCGGCTTGCGCCGGAAATTAGGGAGATGGTGGAGCGATACCGGTATATGCGCCAATGCGCGGTGGTGGCGCGCGGAATGAATTACGCGAATGCGTTCGAATTGTCGCTGAAATTGATGGAAACGTGCTACGTGGTCGCCGAACGATTTTCGTCCGCTGATTTTCTGCACGGGCCGATTGCGATGATCGAACGGGATTTCCCGGTGATTCTTTTCGCGCCGCCAGGGAAAACGCTGGCGGGCCAGCAGTCGCTGGTCAAGCGGCTGAGAGGGCTGAACGCAGAAACGCTGGCGATTTCTTCAGCCGACGCGCGGCTGCCGGGAGTGACGCGCGTGATTCGCGTGCCGGGAAAAATGGGGGAGATTTACACGCCGATTCCGTACATTGTTCCCGGGCAGCTTTTCGCGGCGCAGCTTGCGGAAGTGAAGGGAATCGACCCGGACCGGCCGCGGTCGCTGCAAATTGTGACGCAGACATTCTGAAACCAGCCTATTTGGAGCGATTTCCGGGTGCAGTGTGCTCGCTCGGGGCATCCGAAACGAGGCCAATCTGTTTTTCGAGGGATTGGAAGCGCGGATCGGAACGCAAGAAATCGAAGGTTGGGTCTTCTTTAATTAGCACTAGCGACCACGAGCGATTGCGATAGGCCATTTCCAGATAACGCAGAGTATTTTCCTTGTCGTCCATTTCAGAATAGAGAAATGCCACGCGCGCATCGGCGTCTTCATTGGGCTTCCAATTTTGCAGAATATCTTCGATTTGCTTCTGGGACTGGCGATGGTTGCCGCTGGCCTCGGAAACCAGAGGCGCGAGCTCTTCCAGATAGCTTTTATTGCCGCTAAGCGCGGCAACCTTCTGCAGTTCCACTCTGGCTTCAGGATAATTCCCGGATGCCGCGAGTATGCAGCCGAGATTCGTCAAAGCCGGAATGAAATCAGGGTTGGCTTCGAGAATTTTGTGGAGGCGGGTTACGGCCTCCTGATTCTGATGGCTCAGGTAGTAGGTGACGGCGATGTCCGATTGAATGATGGGAGAGAAAGGATCGAGGCTCTGCGCTTGCGTGAGTTCGGAGAATGCCTGGTCGAAGCGTCCCATATAGGCGAGGAACACTCCGTACCACTCGTGCGCCCTGGAGTAACTTGGGTTCAAGGTGATTGCTTCCTGGAACTCTCTGTCGGCGGTTTGAAAGTCCCAATCATGCCGATATGCGACGACGGCCAATGAAGCATGAGCTTCCGCAAGACTTGGGTTGAGCTCAACCGCGATAATGGCCATCAGTTTGGCCTTAGAGAGCATCTCGGTGGGCGAAACCGAATCCCATGCGCTGGACATGATGTAGGAGTCAGCGAGGCCGGCATATGCCGGAGCGTACTTGGGATCCTCTTGAATGGCTCTACTGAAGTGTTCGATGGCCTGGTGGATTGCCGCAGGGTCTCTCCGATTCCAAAAATCACGAGCAGCGAGGTAATCGAGGCGAGCTTCGCGGTTTGATGCTTGTGGGGGAGGACTTTCAGGCGGGCTGTTCGGAGCGAGAATGCCGCCGACGGAAGTTGCAACAGCGCGCGAAACGTCGGCCTCGACCGCCAGCGAATCCGAATCGTCGCGGTCGAACTGCTGCGACCAGAGAATGCGGCCGGTCAGGGCATCGACCAATTGCGCGGCAATGCGAATGCGGCCGTCGGCCCGCGCGACTGTGCCTCGGACGACTTTGTTCGCGTGAAGCTGCCCAGCGATCTGACTCACCGACTCACGGCTGCCCTCAAAGTGCATGGCGGAGGCGCGGCCAATCACCCGGAGGGTCCGGGACTTGCTGAGATCGCTGATAATGTCATCCGTCATGCTCTCTGCGAGATTGGCATCCCGGCCGGAAGAAAGATTCGTGCAAGGCAGCACAGCAACGGGAGGCATGTCACTGGTCGAGGCTGGCGGAGACGAAAAATGCTTCAGAAAAAGGTGCCGGACCTCTCCCGCAGCAAGGACAAGAACCGCGACGACGACGGCATATAGCAGGAAACGCGAATAGCTCAGAAAGGCTGTTTGAGGGCGCTTTACGGGATGCGGCGGCTGCTCCGGCTTCTGAGGAGTAGAAACGGAAGGCCGCCTGCTCGCCCACCAATGATCGATTTCAGACTTATAGGCGTAGACGGAATCGTGTTGCCCGTGCCGATGACGGTAAACGGGCAGACCTTCGCATGCTTCCCATCGCTGAGCCGTGCGGATATCCCGCTTCAGATGAAACGATGCCTGTTATCACAATGCGGACGTGAAAATCGTGAGCGTCGGAGGCGGGCTTGCGTATGGCGCGCTAGGCGCCAGTCATCATGCGACGGAGGATATTGCGGTGATGCGGGCGCTGCCGGGAATGACGGTTGTCGCGCCCGGCGATCCTATCGAGGCAGATCTGGCGACGAGAGCGCTAGTGGCTCGGGCGGGGCCCGCGTACTTGCGGTTGGGAAAGTCAGGCGAGCCGGCAGTGCATTCGGACGGCGTAAATTTTCAGATTGGCAAAGCCGTTCGAGTTACAGACGGCGACGATGTCACGTTGATTGCAACTGGCACGATGCTTTATGCAACGGTGCAAGCGGCAGAGCAACTGGCGCGAGAGGGAATCGGGGCGCGTGTCGTCAGCATGCATACGATTAAGCCGTTGGACGGGGAGGCGGTGTTCGAGGCCGCGAGAGAGACGCGCGCCATTATCACTGTCGAGGAGCACAGTATTATCGGAGGACTCGGCAGCGCGGTTGCCGAGGTGCTTGCCGAATCCGCTGATTGTCACGTCCGCTTTAAACGCATGGGCCTTCCATCGGCGTTCACTGGAGTCGGAAGCCGGGAATTCCTGACAAGATCGTATTCGTTGTCTATTGAGGGCATCGTCGAGTCAGCAATGCAAATTTTAGAGCTGGCACCCTCGCGTGCATGATTTGCGAATTGGCGCGCGCGCGAACGATCGTGGAAGGGTCGGAAAAGCAAAATGACATATCGTGTGCCATTCGTTGGTCCACGCGCGCACTATTTGGGGCTAAAATCCGAAATCGACGGAGCGATCGTCGATTGCCTTTCTAGCGGCGACTTGATTGATCGCCATCAACTTCGCGACTTTGAGGCGCGGCTCGCAGCGTTCGTTGGCGTGAAGTACGCGGTCGGTTTGAACAGCGGCTATCACGCGCTGCAATTTTCATTGCAGGCAGCCGGTGTTGGGGTGGGAGACGAAGTCATCACCGTGGCGCATACGTTTGTCGCGACTGTTTCCGCGATTGTGAATGTGGGCGCGCGGCCGGTGCTGGTCGAAGTCGGCAGCGATTACAACATGGACGTGAATGCGTTTGAAGCCGCGATTACGACGCGGACGAAGGCCGTCATCGCGGTGTCTCTCAATGGACGCGTTTGCCAGATGGACCGCATCGTCGCAATCGCCAATAAGCATAATTTAATTGTTATAGAAGATTCTGCGCAGGCGCTGGGCGCGGAACTGAACGGCCGCAAGGCCGGCTCATTCGGCCTGACCGGATATTTCAGTTTTTATCCGTTCAAAATCTTGGGGGGATTCGGGGATGGCGGGGCGATCACCACGAACGACGCAGACGTCGCGCGGATGGTCAGGCGCCTGCGTTATAACGGAGAGGATCGCGAGACGGGCGAATACCATTATCACGGGGAAACTGCGTTGCTGGATTGTGCTCAAGCGGCCGTTCTGAATGTAAAGCTCAGTCATCTTTCGAAATGGATTGACCATCGGCGCGGAATTGCCGCGCTGTATCAGGAAGGCTTGCAGGGAATTTCAGAACTGCGTCTGCCGCATTTCGATCAATCTGCTCGACGCGACATATTTCAGAATTACGTGATTCGGACGGAAGCGCGAGATGGTTTGCGCGAAGACTTGACGAAGCACGGCGTCGAGACTCTGGTGCATTGGCCGAAGCCGATGTGGAAACATGAAGGTCTGGGCCTGCAAAATCCCGGGCTTGCCGAGACGGAAACAATTTGCAGGGAAGTGGTTTCGCTCCCGATCAGCGCGGAAGCAACGCGGGAGCAAGTTGAAATCGTTGTCGATTGCGTCCGCGGTTTCTATCGAGGTGTCAACACCTCGATGCGTTACCGAGTTGCCGGAGCCGGACAACTCGCCGAATAATTCTTCTATTTAGTTCCTCGCTCTCTCCGCCTGCCAATCCCGTCCGACCGGTTCCGCGCTCCGAGGATCACGCAATCGTCTGTCTGCCGACGCGAGTGTGGCCAGAAGAAGAAAAAGCAAAGCGTTCGCGGGAACGTGGAGATTAAAGTCAACGAAACTGTGCACGAGCAAAGCGCTGCACGAGGCCAAAGCTCCCGCATAGAAAACATGATCAGATTGGCATTCGCGCGAATTCAGATTCGCGAGGCCCTGGCGGAAAAGCAGTACGATGAACACCAGTCCGAGAAAGCCGCCGATTGCGCCCGTCTCTGCGAGCAACTCCAGGTAATCGTTATGCGCGTGATCGACGACGCGTCCGGTGTGGCTCGTTTCATACTGAGGGAAAACAGTCTCCAAGGTCCCAAGGCCGGTCCCGGTGGAGTAATGGTCCAAGAAAATCCTCCAGGTGTCTCGATCCATGGAAATACGCTGGTCGCGCGAGATGTCGCTGACTGACAGTGTTTCAAATCGTTGCATCGTTGCACTGGCGCCGAACCAGAAAACAAGCGACCCACACAAAATTATCAACGACGCGAATGCAAGAAGTTGACAAATTCTCATGTTCTGTCGTTGCGATACAAAAACGAGGAATAGACTTGCGAACGCGAACCCAACGATTCCTCCGCGAGAACCGCATAAGACTAGCGCCGTAATCGGCACGGCAGTGAATAACGCCACGAGCGCTGCTCTCTCACCGCGCCACGTTCCGTCGAACAGCATCGCGAGGCCAAAAGGAGCGGTAAGCTCGATGAAGCCCGCGAAATGGTCGCGGTCCACAAACGGGCCGAACGGCTCGGATGACTGCGGCAGCGGAACGAACCAATATAATTTTCCGTTGAATGCATAGTGCTGCACGATCGCGAAGAGCGCGACCAGAAATCCGAAGCTCACGAGAAAAACGGTCAGACTTTTCGACTGCGCCGGTGTGCGAAATGTTTCGACTGCCAGAAAAGCGAGAGCGAAATACGCAAACCATTTGAGCAGCTCGATCTTGGTGGCATAGGGATAGACGGAAAGTCCGAAAAACTTCTGCGCCAGGCAAAATGCAATCAACCCGAGTACGGGCAGGTACAGCCAATTGGGGCGAAGATCTATTTGCCGTTGGCGCGCCGCGACGATCCCCCAGAAAACGAGCAACACCGCCGCGCCAATTTCGAGAACTGCCGTGCTCCAGTCCGGCACGCCTCCGTCGGTGAGCACCGCGAAGGCCAGCAGGCAGCATATTCCGATGCGAATCACGCTCATCGTTAGGCACTCACCCTCAGTACTCACTGCGTGGCGCTCGTTGTTTGCTGTGCCATGGGAGTGAGCGAGACGTCGTCTACCCAAACGATTCCGCGCAGTGGGTTGTCAAATGCCGGGACTGGCGCACTCCGAAGCAAAATCTCGAGCATTTGTCTGTCCGCACTGCTGGTGAAATCAACTCGCACGGGCGTCCAAGCGTTGGTGCCTGCGAAGATGGGAGTCAAGATCTGCAGTTCCTCAGGATGGCGTGGGTCGAAAATGTCGAATTGAATCCCGTTCCCGGCGGAAATTCCTTCTGCGCGCAGGTAAGCAAGAAACCGATACCGCTGGTGCGATGCGACATACACATACTGAAAAATATGCTGGAAATTTATACTGGCCGTGCCGTCAAACGTGATTCGCAGCGATTGGTGGCCGGAATGCATGACGCTGCTGTCGAGATCGTAGGAAGCCCCGCGGAAGGGCAATTCGCGCCAGTCGAAACCGCCATTCAGGAAATCGTGCTCGAACCCTCCATTGAATAACACTGAAGCGTCGTTTGCGTCGTCGGGCCAAGCGCTTCGCCGGAGGGCCGCCTGCCAAACTTGATATGCCTCGCCGATTCGCCCCTCATTGAGCAGATGGTCGCTCAGGTCGATAGCGTCTTTCATCGTGATGGGTCGATTTAACTTTAGCAACCGCGTCCACATCACGAGCGCAGCGCCCGTCTGCTTCTGCAAAAGGAAATAGCGAATCGCGCGGACGTAGTAAGCGGGTTTTTGGGGCAACACCGCGTCCCCGATCGAATCAGCGCTCGGATCGACAGCCCAGCATTCCGCCAACGCGCTCGCCTCGAACGATGGATCGTTGTCGATCGCACGCCGCAACGCCGCAAATCCCGCAGAAAGATCACCCCGACGCAGCAGGAAGTTGCCATACCGCCACGCGACATCCGGTGAAATGGGGAAATCCGATTGCGCCATTTCATATGCCTGTTTTGCAGCGGAGAAATCGCCACGTTCTTCGTCGAGAGCCGCAAGCTCGATCCACAGGCGCTCGGAGCGGGGATCGACCTGCGTCGCGCGCCGCAGATAGTCTGCAGCTTTCGACCGGTCCCGCCGCTCAAGATTTAATTCGCTATAGAGCCCAAGCTGCTCCGAATATTGGGCATTACCCTGTTCAAGTTGCGCCGCGGCAAGCCACTTCTTCGGATCAGAGGATTCGTTCCACTGCTCCGCGACCCAAACTTTGGCTGCCACAAAGGAAAATTGGCCCGCCGCCAATATGACCAGGAAGAGAAAGGACCAACGCGCGCGGCGGCCGGAGAGGTCGACAAGCATTTACCTATGCTATACCTTTCCTGTTTAGGTAAACGCAAGTCTATTTTCAATGTTGGAGGGCACCGAGAACGAAATCACTTGGAGGGGAGAGCGACGCTGCCGGCGTCCCATGGCAAGTCGAGATGCCGGCAGCGGAAGGGCCGTCTTACTGCTTCAGCGCATTTTCGATAAAAGCAGCGACATTTGCCTTGAGCTTCGCGTGGGCCGCATCGTAGACATACATCATGTGGCCGGCGTCGTAGTATTTGAGCGTAATGTGGCTGCGCAGACTGGGCGGTAAGTCCAGATGATCCATCGTGTATTCGGTTTCATAGAACGGAGTTGCCAGGTCGTAATATCCATTTTCGACCTCGACGTGCAGGTGCGGATTCGAAACCATGGCCTGGACTAGATCAGGTTCCACGTTCGGCGCGCCCGGAAATCCGAAACCGCGGCCGCCATGCTTCCAGTCCCAGCTTGCACCGGCGAAGTTTGCCGACACGAGATAGGTCATGCCCTTGCCATAATTCAGATCTTGCCGGATGTAGTCGTTAAACGCCGCCGTGTACGCTCCGCTCAGAGCAGTAGACTGCGGATCGTATGAGGCATATTCAGCGAGTGGATCATAGGATGGCCCGGTGAATCGCGAATCCAATCGCCCGACGATAAGCCCGCGGCTCCGTTGCAGCTCTTCCGTAAATTGCGGGAGGTTAACGCGCAGATTGGCTTTCATTATGTAATCTTCGCTCAGGCCAGTGAACTGCGCGAGTTTTTTGGCTACAGCTTCTTTTTCCGTGTCGCTGATTTTGTCGCCCTTCAGGAGCGCCGCCGCATATTCTGTCGAGGCAAATTGCCGCGACTGCTCGATGACGTTGTCCAGATTTGCGGGGCAGCCTTGCAGGATTTTGTGATAGCAAGCGGTTGCCGCATAGCTGGGAACGTAAAGCACGTAGGCGAGATCCTCGCCGGGATAAAATGAAATCGTGCCCAGATCGAGGACGGAAGACATCAGCACAATGCCGTTCAAGTCCATGCCGTAATGCGATTGAAGATAATTTCCGACGACTGCTGAACGGAAAGTTCCGTAGCTTTCACCGATCAAAAACTTCGGCGAGTTCCACCGATTGTTTTCGGTCACATAGTTGTTGATGAACTGGCCGAAGGCGCGCATGTCCTGATCGACGCCCCAAAAGTCCTTGTTATGCGCCTTGCCAACTGCGTGACTAAATCCGGTGCCCATGGCGTCGATGAATACTTCATCGGTGACGTCGAGCAGGGAATCCTCGTTATCGACGAGCTTGTAGGGTGCCGGCGGTGTCGCGGTCGCATCGGATGTGACGACGCGTTTCGGACCATACGCGCCCATGTGCAACCAGATTGTCGAGGAACCGGGCCCGCCGTTGTAGAAGAACGCGACTGGACGCCGCGTCATATCCTTGGCGTCGCTTCGTGTGTACGCCACGTAAAACATCAGGCCGGTTGGCTCGCCATCGTCGTTTTTCAGAAGGATCGTTCCGGCGGTCGCTTTGTACGGAATCGTTTGACCGCCTATGCGAATCGTGTGATCGGTCACCGAGGATGTTTCTTTTGGCCGCTCCGCCGGGGCCTCGTTTTTTGCCTCCGGCTTCGCCTCATTCTTCGGTTCGTTTGGTGCGGTTTGCTGGTTCCGGCGCATTTGGGCTGTTGCTAACGGCGCGTATGCCAAAAATAGGAAAGCATTCAAAAACACGCCCAGGAGAACTGTCATCACACCCGGGCCAAATATCTTCTTCATCGTTGCACTCCCTTTGGGGATTGTATTGGAGCCAATGGCGCAGCGATTCTATCGAGTCCGCGATGTGTAAGTCAAAGGTCTGATCTTTCCTTTTAAGTTATGATGATTCGGCCGCGCGTGAACGTACGCTTATGGCAAATTCGCAACGCAGCTACGATGCGGTTGTAATTGGCTCGGGGCCCAATGGGCTGGCAGCCGCCGTAAGACTGGCGCAAACCGGCAAGTCGGTTGCGGTTTACGAAGCGGAAGCAACAATTGGCGGAGGCGTTCGTTCGGCTGAGTTGACGCTTCCGGGCTTCGTGCACGACATTTGCTCAGCCGTTCATCCGATGGCAATCAGTTCTCCCTTTTTCCGCACACTGCCACTCGACCGTTTTGGCCTGCATTGGATTCAACCGGATGCACCGCTCGCGCACCCGTTTGACGACGGCACTGCCGCAGTGTTGGTACGTTCGCTGGACGAAAGCGCTGGGCAATTCGGTGAAGATGCGGATGCGGTTCGCTCGCTGCTTCGTCCGCTGGTAAATTCATGGGAACAGTTGGCTGAGGCGATTTTAGCGCCGCCGCGCATTCCACGGCATCCTCTGGCGCTCGCGCATTTCGGTTTGAATGCGTTGCGCTCAGCCACGAAATTGGCGCGAAGCAAATTCAAGACCGTTCGCGCGCGCGCCGTGTTTGCGGGCATGGCCGCGCACTCGATGCTGCCTTTAGAGCAGACTTTGTCCGGCGCGTTTGGACTGCTGATGTGGGCCACGTGTCACAGCGTTGGATGGCCTTTGGCCGCGGGCGGATCGCAATCGCTGTCGAACGCGCTCGCTGATTTGTTGCGTTCGTTGGGCGGCGAATTTTTTACGGAACATCTCGTGAAGAGTTTCGCGGAATTGCCACTAGCGCGCGCGGTGTTGTGCGACATCACTCCGCGGCAGTTCCTTCAAATTGCCGGAGAGAAGATCAACGAACGCGAGCGGCGCATTTTTGAGAATTATCGTTATGGCCCGGGCGTGTTCAAGGTCGACTGGGCGCTCGATGGCCCTGTGCCATGGAACGCGCCCGAATGTGCCCGCGCCGGAACTGTACACATCGGCGGCACGCTGGAAGAAATCGCTGAATCGGAGCGCGCTCCGGCGCAAGGAAGAATAGTCGAACGGCCATTTGTCTTGTTCGCGCAGCCGTCCCTGTTTGATTCCGCTCGCGCGCCCGCGGGCAAGCACACGGCGTGGGCCTATTGTCATGTGCCCAATGGCAGCGGAGTCGACATGCTGGAACGCATTGAAAATCAAGTTGAGCGTTTCGCTTCCGGCTTCAGGAAACGCATTCTGGCACGATCGGTGATGGCCCCTTCCGACATGGAAACGCATAACGCGAATTTGATCGGAGGCGACATCGGAGGTGGCTCAGTGGAAATGAGCCAGTTTTTTCTGCGTCCAAGCGCGAAGCTATACTCCACTTCGCTGCCGGGCATTTTCCTTTGTTCTTCATCGACGCCACCGGGCCCCGGCGTGCATGGCATGTGCGGCTACTTCGCGGCACAACGTGCTCTGCGCCGCTGCTTCTCGTAACTGACCTGGTGGAGGATTGAGTAGCAGGGGTGGCGGCGTTGGCTCGCGAAGCGGGAGTTTTCTTGGTCAGGCTGCGTGGCCCTTGAGCAGTTCGAGGACGGCGGTGACGATTTCGCGGATTTGCACTGGCCGGAACAGAGTTTTTGCCGCCGAGCCAAGCCAGACGGTCGAAGTGCGGGAGGCGACGACGACGGCGGGAACGCGTTCAGCCAGCCTTTGGATGGAAGGATCCGAAGCGGCCTTTGAATTCGCGTCGAGGACCATAGCAGAGGGTACCTGGCCCGCGGCGAGCGCGGCGCCCGCGTCTGCGGCAGTCTCCATCCCGAGTGCGTCAATGCCGCGTTCGCGCAACTCGGCGCGAACCCCAGCGCGGAGCGTCCAGTCTTCGCCGATGACGTAGACGACTGGCATCCCCCGCAGAAAGTATAGCATCACCCCTAGTGGCGCTTTATCGACGTGGAATGTCACGGCGTAGGCAAGCGATGGAGCCGTCTGCTACAATTCGGCGAATTCTGGGGGATTCCTCTATTGGTGTCAGAACGAGCACCTGGACGACGAAGACGATGGGTCGGATGGCTTATCGGCGCTATCGTAGTGGTGGCCCTTGTTTTGGTGCTCGCCAACCGGGACCAGGCTCCTGAAGTTCAGGTCGCTCAAGTAAAGCGCGAGAATCTTTCCGCATCGATCGCCAGCAACGGGAAAGTCGAGCCGATAGAGCCGGCGATTGCGCGCGCGCAGTTTGTGACCTTTGTCGACAAGGTAGCGGCTACGGAAGGACAAACGGTTCACAAGGGTGAGGTAATTCTCGTGCTGAACGCGGACAATGCGAAGGCGCAGCTTGCCAACACGCGCGCTGAGCTTCTTGTGGCCCAGGAGCAACTCCGTGCCGCAAAGGCGGGCGGGCCGGCAGATGAATTGGCGCAAATCAATGGCGATTTGCGCAAAGCGCAAATAGCCTTGGCGGACCTACAGAAGACGCAGAAGTCGCTGACTCAACTTGTCGCCCAGAAGGCCGCGACGCAGGACGAACTGGATCAGAACGCGAGTAAGGTGGCGCAAGCGCAGGCCACCGTTGAGACGCTCGAGCAGAGGAAGGCGGCCCTGGCTGCGCAGGCGAGCGTGAGCGCACAAAGCGCCGAGTTGACCGTCCAGCGCGACCACGACCTGATCGTCACGCTGCAACATGACGTCAACTCCGCCACCGTGGTCGCACCGCTTAACGGGACGCTCTATTCGTTGCCCGTGCATTCGGGCGATTACGTCCAGGTGGGACAAGTGCTCGCGGAGATGGCCGATCTTCATTATGTGCGCGTGCGCGCATTTGTCGACGAGCCGGATTTAGGAGTGCTCGCGCCGAGCCAGCCTGTGGACATTACGTGGGATGCGCTGCCGGGGCACGTTTGGAACGGACGGACCGAGACGGTGCCGAAGCAGGTGACAACTTTGCAATTGCGCAGCGTTGGCGAGGTGCTTTGCTCCGTGGCGAATGATAACTTGGAGCTGATACCCAACATCAACGTGGACGTAAAGATCGAGGTAAGCCGCCGGCAGAACGTTCTGGTGGTGCCGCGGGGAGCCGTGCATACGGATGGCGCCCAGCATTTTGTGCTGGTCGTAGAGGACGACACGTTGCACCGCCGCAATGTGGAGGTGGGTATCGCAAATCCGACGGAGTTTGAAGTGGTTTCGGGTTTGAAGAGCGGCGACCGCGTTGCACTTTCGAGCGACATCACATTGCGTGACGGAATGAACATACATCCCGCGGAGGTTAAAGAGTAATGAAGCGGCTTTTAGGGTCCATTGCGGTGTGCTTGATTTTGCTATTGCCTGCGGCGCGTGCGACGACGGCGGATGGCTTAAGCGCTATTCAGGGGCAATTCGAGGCGGGCAATTACAGCATGGCCATGAACACACTACGCGCTCTGATCTCGCAGAATCCCGCGGATGCGACTGCACATTACTGGCTGGGGCGCTGCTACATCGAAGTGAGCGACTACGATAACGCCATCAACGAGTTTGGAAAAGCACTGCAGCTTACCCCGAATTCGTCCCTGTACCACGAATGGCTGGGACGCGCGTACGGCGGAAAGGCGGATCGTGATCGCAGCTTCTTGCTGGCGCGGCGCGTGAAGAAGGAGTTTCTGGCGGCCGTGCAGGCCGACGGTTCGAACATCGAGGCGCGGCGCGACTTGGAAGAGTATCTGCTCGACGCGCCATGGATTGTTGGCGGCAGCAATGAAGATGCACTCGAGCAAGTGAATGAGATTAGCAAGCTGGATCCGCTCATCGGTCATCTCGCTCGCGCCGATTACCTCAACCATGTTGGGAAGAGCGATCAGGCGGTGGCCGAGTACAATGCAGCGCTGGAGATGAAGCCTCAAAAGGTGGGGCCGTATCTGGAGATCGCCGATTATTATGCCGGGCAGAACAATGGCGGGGAAGTGGAGCGAATCGTCGAAGCGGCTGCGCAGGTCAATGGAAAAGACCCGCGCCTGGCTTTCTATCGCGGCCAGGCCCATGTACTGAGTGGGACGAATTTGACGGTTGCGGAAGAGGACTTGAAGTCGTATCTTGCCAGTTCACCGCAGCGGACCGACTGGCCGTCACACGCGGCTGCGCGTTACTGGCTGGGGCGTTTGTACGAAAAGGAAGGCAACAAGATGGCAGCTGCCGAGCAGTATCGCGCGGCATTGCAGCTTGATCCACGGCGAAAAGACGCGCGCAGGCAGCTCGACGCATTGGAAAAGTCACTTCATTAAGTATCCGTGGATCAGGCTATCCGCACCTCTAGGAGAGTCCAGGAATGAAGGGAGTGGTTCTCGCCGGCGGCACTGGATCGCGCCTGTTTCCGCTGACGCGCGTCACGAATAAGCACCTCCTCCCGATTTACGACAAGCCCATGATTTTTTATCCGCTGCAGACGCTGGCGGACGCGGGCATCCGCGACATCCTGCTCGTCACCGGCGGACACAGCGCGGGAGATTTCCTGCGGCTGCTTGGCAACGGGAAAGATTTTAATCTGCGACATCTTTCGTACGCCTATCAGGAGGGCGAAGGCGGCATCGCGGACGCGTTGCGGCTGGCCGAGCATTTCGCCGACGGGCATTCGATCTGCGTTGCGCTGGGCGACAACATTCTGGAGATGAATATTACTGACGGTTGCCGAGAATTCGAGCAAACTGGACATGGCGCGCATATTTTCTTGAAAGAAGTGCCGCACCCGGAAAGATTTGGCGTGCCTGTGTTTGAGGGCGATCAAATCGTTCGCATCGAAGAGAAGCCGAAGCAGCCGAAGTCGAATTTTGCGGTGACCGGTTTCTACATTTACGATGCGACGGTTTTCGAAAAAATCCGCACGCTCAGGCCGTCGGGCCGCGGCGAACTGGAAATCACGGATTTGAATAACCACTATCTCAGGGAGGGTTCGCTCAGGCACAGCGTTCTCGATGGGTGGTGGACCGACGCAGGGACGTTCGAGTCACTGCTGCTGGCAAACAATTTGGTGGCAAGAGGCGGAGCAAATAAAGTTGGCGCACAGAAGGCCGCGGCCAAATCGAAGAACGCGAGTAGGGAATGAACGCCACGTGGGCGGTTGATGGGCCCGCCAAGCCGCCGTCACATAAGCCCGCGCGGCATCGCTTACAATGACTCGATCAATGCCCCGCGAATTCAGCAAGAATGGGAATTCCACCGGCGGTAAATCATCTGGAAACGAAGAATGAAACTTCTGGTCACGGGCGGCGCCGGCTTTATCGGTTCGAATTTCATCCGCTACTTTCTCAGCGTGCATCCCAGCGTCGAAATCGTCAACTTCGATAAACTCACGTACGCTGGCAATCTCCAAAATCTTTCCGATATTGATTCGCAGCCAAATTATAAATTCGTGCGCGGCGACATTTGCGATGCCGAAGCCGTGGAGCATCTGTGCGAAGAGCCGTTCGATGCCATCGCGCATTTTGCCGCCGAAAGCCACGTGGACCGCAGCATCGCCGCGGCGCGCGAATTTATCCGCACGAATGTCGAAGGCACCCTGGTGATGATCGAAGCGGCGCGGAAGCGGAAGATCTCCCGCTTTTTGCACGTCAGCACGGATGAAGTTTACGGCAGCATGGCTCCGAAAGAATCGGCGACAGAGCAATCGCAACTCGCTCCCAACAGCCCGTACGCGGCGAGCAAGGCCGCGTCTGATTTACTGGTGCGTAGTTACGTCCAGACGCACAAATTTCCCGCCGTCATTACACGGTGCACGAATAATTACGGCCCGTATCAGTTTCCGGAAAAACTGATTCCGTTGATGATTTCCAATGCCATCGAGGGGAAAAAGCTGCCCGTCTATGGCGATGGATTGAACGAGCGCGATTGGATTTTCGTTGAAGATCATTGCCGGGCGCTCGACGCCGTGCTGGAAAAGGGCCGCATCGGGGAAATTTACAACATAGGCTCCGGTCGCCCGGTGCCGAACATCGGGATTGTGCGCAGCCTGCTGAAACTGCTGAATGCGCCGGACGGACTCATCGAATTCGTGCAGGACCGGCCAGGGCACGACCGGCGCTACGCCCTTGATGATTCGAAAATCCGGCGCGAGCTTGGCTGGGAATCGAAGGTCGAACTCGATGCAGGACTGAAGCACACCGTGGATTGGTACCGCACTCATTCCGATTGGGTGCAGGAAGCCAAGAGCGGTGAATATCAGGCTTACTACGAAAAATTCTACGTAAAGCGGCGAGCCACGCTCGCCCAACTCTAAATTTCCTTGAAAATATTTATTACTGGCAAAGAGGGAATGTTGGCGCACGCGCTGCGCGAAGTACTCGCGCCTCGTCACGAAATCTCCGCCGCGAGCCACCGCGAAGCCGATATCACCGACGCCAAAGCGATTGCGCATGCGATTGAAATAGCCCGTCCGGACGCGGTGGTGAATGCAGCGGCCTTCACGGATGTGGACGCTTGCGAGAGCCAGCCCGAGTTGGCGTTTCGCGTGAATGCCGAAGGTCCGCGGAATGTCGCTCTCGCCTGTAAACGACTTGGCATTCCGATGATGCACATCAGCACGGACTATATCTTCGACGGTGCAAAGCGGGAGCCATACGTGGAGGAAGACGAGGCGCGGCCCTTAAGCGTTTATGGCCGTAGCAAGCTCGAAGGCGAGAGGGAAGTGCAGAAAAACTTGGAGCGGTTCTGGATTGTGCGCGTGTGCAGCGTGTTTGGCCCCTATCGCAAGAATTTCGTATCGTTGGTGATTGAGCTGGGGCGCAAAGGCCGGCCGCTGCAGATCGTGAAAGACCAGCGGTTCGCGCCGACGTACACGTTCGACGCAGCGCTCGGCATCGAACGAATTCTCGAGCGCGGTTCGCATGGAATTTATCACCTGACGAACCAGGGATTCACCACGCGGATCGCTTACACGCGGGAGATTTTGAGGCAGGCAGGCTTCGCGAGCGTTCCAGTGGATCCCATTACAAGCGAACAAACAAAGCGCCCTGCTCTGCGCCCGAAGAATTCGCAACTGGAAAATGCGCGGCTCAAACGCGAAGGACTTGCGTTGCTCCCGGCGTGGCAGGACGCCATACGCCGGTATTTGATCCAATTGGACGCCAGCTCTTAATGCACTGTCCGTCTGAGGGGCGACGCGCAACGTCTAATTGAGACGGCAAACCTCGACCGCTGAATTTCGATAAGGGCAGCTGGCGGCTGCTGCATTCGGTTGCTGCAGGACGACCCAGGTGACGCCGTAGGTTTTCTTCAATCGTGCGAAATCAGTGAGACCAAAGTTTTTCCATCCTCGTGCGGCCTGCGTTTGCGCCAGGCAATCATCAGCGAGTGGCAGCTCCGGATAGAGCGCGACGGCGCTCCAATCTTTAGTGGAATCGGCCAGTCGGCTGCGTTCAGCGATGGCGCGGAAACCTTGATAATTTTCTCGCGGCAGAGCCATGTAATTCGGATCGAGAGCGAAGACGGCGTTCTCCGGAGTGTTGGCGCGGATCCATACAAATGCTTGTACCCACGGATTTTTCGGCGTCGCGCCGGGCCATTCGACGTGCCGGTCGCCGGGGAAAAGCTGGAACTGTGCAAAAGACATCCCAGCGCAAATGGGAATAAACAGCAGCAGCCAGCGTACCGGCCGATTACGCAGCAGCCATTCTCCCAGCATCCCTCCGGCAAAAAGAAATAGAAATATATAGACCAACTGCAGGCTGCGCATGGGTTGATAGAGCGCGAAGATTTCAAGACTTCGCGGAATCGTCACGATTAATCCGCACGCGAAGAAAAGCAATTCGAAAAGGAATAGCGCCCAGGTTAAACGCGCAAGCGCTGGCTGGCTTCGCTTCCGCGCGATGCGGTTGAACCACCAGAGCAGCGCGAGCGGCCCGATAATGCCGAGCCACTCATACCACTGCCAGCGAAGCAGAAAATAGTACGCATGACTTTGCAAAGATTGCCAATAAGCAGCCGACGGCGCCTTTAGGGAAAATCCCGGGATCAGCAGCGTGGCTGAACTGACCGAAGCCAAAGCCAGTGGGTCTCGCCGTTTGTTCAGCATCAGAAGGAGCAAAACAAAAGCCATGCCGAACACCACCATCAGCGGCTGGATGACCGCGGTGAGAATAAGCCATAAAGCAGTGGCGAAATATTTTCTTTCAAGAAGCGCGTTAATGGCGAAAACAATTCCGAAGGCCGAGAAGGATCGGGGATTCAAATACGCGTCAAAAATGTACAGAGCGGTGCCCGCTACGGGCAGCGTGAGCAGCGCCGCGACCATGACAACGGCGGCCCACCGCCCCGCCTGGGATGGGAAGCATTTCGAAGCGATTTTCCAGCAGGCAACGAGAAAAAGAAAGACTGAGACGATGTACCAAAGGAAAAGCGCCCAATCGAGTGAAAGATGCGTTAGGCGCACCGTCCATGCGATGAGTTTGGGAAAAAAAGTGAGGTGCGCGTGCGTCTCGAAAAATTCCTGGCCGAAGGGGTAATAGGAGGGGTGGAGAATTTTTACGATGCCGGGAACATAGATCTCGGCGTCTTCCGACCTGGGGTGATACCCGTGAATCAGGAGCGCAGCAAATGTCAACAGCAGGAGAAGGGCGAGGTCTTTCCGTTTCACGCCGCGCCCCTCAATTTATGGAATCGCGAATTTCCACGCGCTGGCATCCTAGATGCGGACAGGCGCAGCTTCGCGGGCGCCGTTCGAATAATAGTCAGGGTTGAGCTTGCGCCCGGTTTTCTTGAAGATGCGGAAGTGCATGATGCCCAGTTTTTGCAGCGCGAATTTGAACGAAGTGGCGAGGACGCCAAAACCGTAGCGGACGCTCCGCCTGAAGTTGATCGACGACGCCTCTGCGAAATACCGCGCAGGGCATGAGATCTCTCCAATTCGAAAGCCAAAAAACAAAACCTGCGCCAGCACTTCGTTGTCGAAAAGGAAATCGTCTGAATTTTCGAGCAGCGGCAAGGCAAGAAGCACTTCGCGGCTGAACGCGCGATAGCCGGTATGGTATTCGGATAATTTTGCGCCGAGCAACAGATTCTCAAACGCCGTCAGGACGCGATTCGAAATATATTTGTAGAGTGGCATGCCCCCGCGTCGCGCGCCGCCGCCCAGAATGCGCGAGCCAAGGGCGACGTCGGAACTGCCGCACGCGATAAGTCCGGCGAGCGATGGCACCAAAGCGGGGTTGTACTGATAGTCGGGATGAAGCATCACGACGATATCGGCGCCTGCAGCCAGGGCTTCCCGATAGCATGTTTGTTGGTTGCGCCCGTATCCATAGTTGCGGTCATGCACGAAGACTTGCAGGCCAAGTTTTTCGGCGAGGTGAACGGTTCCGTCCGTGCTCGAATCATCGACCAGAATTTTAATATCAACCGCGCAGGGGAGATCGCGGACAGTTGCTTCAAGCGTCTTCTCCGCGTTGTACGCGGGCATGACAACAGCGATTCGCTTGTCTTGAATCATGCTTGTCCGGGGGAGCGCGTTCAGCTAGCCACGGCGACTGCCTCGTTCCTTGAGTGTCTCGAGGAACATCGCCGCACAAATTACGGGCGTCTCGCTAACGCACTCAGTGCATCGTAATGAGGTACGTATGGGACGTCAAGAAATATTGGGCGGCGCCGATTTCTAATTTGCTATAGTGGCCGCAACGCGAGCCGCTTGGGAAAAGGTTGAAAACGTGGTCTGGGAAGAAACCTGGAATCTGGCGATAGATTCGCTGCGCGCGAACAGGTTGCGCGCGATGCTGACTATGCTCGGCGTCGTCATAGGCAGCGCATGCATCGTTCTCGTGGTGACCGTCGCGCTGGCCGGGAAACGATTCATTATTGGCCAGATCGAAGCCGTGGGTTCCAACATCGTGTACGCCTCGCTGGTGGAATCCGGCATCGGACAGACGACCACGCTCGGCGATCAAATTTCAATGTCGGATCTCGAAGCCATAAAACAGGGCATTCCGCAGGTGACGCACGCGGCAGGCTCGCACGACATTGCCATGACAGTGGTCGCCGGCAGTGTCGCACGTCCCGTAAGCCTTGTGGGCGTCACGCAGGAATTTCAGCAAATTCGCAATTTCCTGATTCTGAGCGGGCGTTATTTTGATGACGGCGATTTCACCAGCAACAGTAAAGTTTGCCTGCTTACGGAGCACATGGCCAAGGTTGCTTTCCCCTATGACGATCCCGTCGGACGCAATATCCATGTCGGAGATTTAAGTTTCACGGTAATTGGGGTTTTTCGCGAACGCGTGCAGACATTCGGCCAGACGGAAATCGCCACCGATTCCGTGCTCGTGCCATTCCCGTTGATTCGATACTATACGGGCGAAAGTTCCGTCCGGACGCTCTATGCACAGGCTGATAATCCGCAGGATGTCGAGCTTGTGACGCAGGAAGTCGCGGAAATTCTGAAAGCGCGCCATCGTCCGGCGGCGGAATATAGCGTGCTCAACCTGTCCTCAATCCTCGAAACGGCAAAGCATATCTCGCTGGCTCTGACCATCGTGCTGCTGCTGATTGCGATGATCGCGCTGGTGATCAGCGGCATTGGGATCATGAACATTATGCTCGTCAGCGTGACGCAGCGGACGCGTGAGATTGGAATTCGAAAAGCGATTGGAGCGCGGCGCCAGGAAATTCTCTACCAGTTTTTGGCTGAAGCGACGATTATCAGCGGGGCTGGAGCGCTTGTAGGGATTGGCGTGGCGGTGATCATTCCATTTTTCATCACGGCGACTTTGCAGCTCCTGCCCGTCCCCGCCGGCATTGCAATTCCGATTTCGTGGCCTTCCGTGGTGCTTGCATTTGTTGTATCGTGCGCCACGGGAGTAATATTTGGTTATCTGCCCGCCAGTAAGGCGGCAAAACTCCAACCGGTGGAATCTCTGCACTATGAATAAAATAAAAATGAACTCTCAGTCGTTGGCGATAGTTTGCTGCGCGATTTTCGGCATTATGTTTGCGGCGCCTTTGCTGGCGCAGCAAGCTCAGCAGCCACTCAAACTGAAAGCACAGGCGGGAAATGCGATGCCGGCGAAAGCGGCGACGCAGACAACGCCGCCGTCGCAGTCGGCTGCAGGACCACAAGTCGCACCCGGCATCCTCACGCTTGACCAGGTGGTGAATCTAGCGCTGGCACACAGCCCTGATTTGGCTCTGGCGCGCGTCCGCTACACTGTCGCCCAAAATGTTGCCGGAGTCGACCGCGCCGAATTTCGCCCGAATCTTTACACCGGTTCGGGAGCCGCGTACACAAATGGTTTTCCGCAGACGCCAGGAGGCGCGGCGCCCTCCGTATTTGAAATGTCTTACACGCAGGCGCTTCTCGATCCCATAAAGCGCGGCGCGCTGAAAGCCGACGAGGATCGCGCGAAAAATCAAGAGCTCGAATACCAGAACATGCGCGATACCGTGATGGTGCGCGCCGCTTCGGCGTATCTCGAGTTGGCCGACGTGCGCCACTCGCTCGATTTGCTGCGCGGCGAGCGCGACAGCCAACAAAGAATCCTGGGCGTGACGCAACAGCGCGCTGCGGCCGGGCTCGAGTTACCCGTAGCCGTCACGCAGGATGAACTCCAACTGGCGAAGACGAGCCAGCGGATCGTGCAGTACGAGAGCCGTGATGAGATCCTCTCCGACCAAATCCGTGACATGACCGGTCTCCCGCCTGATGAGCCGCTCGAGGTATCTTCGTCGGAAGTACTAGCTTCCCAGGCGACTGAACCTGCATCCAATCTAGTAGCCGCCGCGCTCGACCACAGTCCGGAAATTCGCGAGGCCGAAAACGAGCGGACTGCTCGTGAGCATTTACTGAAGGGTGCGAGGGCCGCCTACTGGCCCACCATATCTCTGGTCGGTGAATACAACGTATTGAGCAAAATCAACAACTACGATGTATTTTTTAATCATTTTCAGAGGAACAACGTCAACGCGGGCGTGCAAATCACAATCCCTATTTTCAGCGCGCACACGTCAGCGGCTGCGGCATTAGCGCACAGTCAATTGAACGAAGCGGATCTCGAATTGGCAAGCGACAAACGCACTGTGCGCATCGGAGCCGAGCAAAAAGTCCGGGCGCTCCGGGAAACGGATGCGGGGAAAGACGTTGCGCAACTGGATCTACAGCTCGCGCAGGAGCAGCTTCAGGATATTCAGGTGAAGTTCAATCAGGGGCGTGCCACGCTGCGCGATCTGGAGCAGGCGAGGGTGGCCGAGAACGAAAAGTGGCTGGCGTTTCTTGACGCGAATCTTTCGCGCGAGAAGGCGCAACTTGATCTGTTACAGGCCACCGGGCAGCTTGCGCAGGCTTTCCATTGAGGGAACAATTCGCAAAGCTTTTCTATTCCCTCGGTATGAATTCAAGTAGAATGAACTTCTTCGCACGGACAGGTCTTTGGCTATCCGGCCGTCCCGAATCAGGAGGGTGTTGAATGCCGTCGGTAATGAAAACACTATTGCTCAATCCCCCGAGCTTTGAGAATTTTGACGGCGGCGCCGGTTCTCGCTGGCCGGCCACACGCGAGATTGAATCTTATTGGTACCCGGTTTGGCTGACCTATCCTGCCGGAATGTTGTCAGGGAGCCGATTGCTCGACGCTCCTCCACACAAAGTGTCGCCGCAGCAAACCATCGAGATATCCAAGGATTACGAGTTTTTGGTGCTGTTCACGTCGACCGTGGGGTTTCAGAGCGACCTGAAGCTTGTCAGAAAAATGAAAGAATTGAACCCCGGGCTAAAAGTGGCATTCGTCGGCCCGCATGTGCAGATCAAGCCCGAGGAAAGCCTGCGGGCGGGTTCGGACATCGATTTCATCGTGCGGGGCGAATTCGATTACGCTGTTACGGACTTCGCGAAAGGGAAGCCGCTCGCCGAGATTGCCAACGCTAGCTATATAAAAGACGGAAAAATAGTTCACAATGCGACTCGCACGCCGCTACATACCGCCGAGCTGGACGAATTGCCGTTTGCGACCGACGTTTACAAGCGTGATTTGACGATTGAACGTTACACCGTGCCGTTTTTGCTTCATCCATTCGTTTCCTTTTATACTTCGCGGGGCTGCCCGGCGCAGTGCACATTCTGCCTCTGGCCGCAGACGCTTTCGGGTCACACATGGCGTGTGCGTTCGGTGGACAGCGTCGCTCGCGAATTCGAGCAGGCGCATCGGATGTTTCCGCAAGCGAAGGAATTTTTCTTCGACGACGATACGTTCAATATCCGCAAAGACCGCGTGCTCGAACTGTGCAAGAAGTTCAAGCCCGTAGGTTTCCAATGGTCGTGCACGGCGCGCGTCCACAGCGACTACGAAACACTTGCCGCCATGGCGGATGCCGGCGCACGTTTGTTCATCGTCGGCTTCGAATCCGGTGACCCGCAAATCCTGAAAAATATCAAGAAGGGCGCAACCATAGAGATGGCTCGCACCTTCGCGGCCAATTGCAAGAAAGTCGGCATTCGCGTTCACGGCGACTTCATTATTGGCCTCCCGGGCGAAACCAAGGAAACGATCCAGAAGACGATGGACTTCGCCAGAGAGCTCGATTCCGAAACTATCCAGGTTTCGATGGCCCACGCCTATCCCGGCACGGAGCTTTACAATCTAGCTTCGGCGAACGGCTTCCTCGCCACCGAAGCACTCGCCGATTCGGGAGGGCACCAGCTTCCACACCTCGAGTATCCGGGATTGAACCGCGAAGAAATGATGAACGCGGTAAACAAGTTCTACGATTCCTATTATTTCCGCCCGCGCGTCGCGTGGCGAATCGTTCGTGAGGCTCTTTGGGACGCGCATGAGCGCAAACGGCTGTTCCACGAAGCGGTTTCTTTCCTGCGCTTGCGCGCCGAGCGGCTGAAATACGCGAAGAGCGGCAAGGCACCCGCGAAGAACCAGCCTCCGTCTGTATCCGTGACGACGGTTCCATCGCATGCGAACACGGAATTCCCCACGGAAACACAGGGCGCATGAAACTTCCTCATCGGTTGCACGGCAAGACGATCTGTCTGATCGGCCTGATGGCGATTTTCGGGCCGCTCGGCGACGTCTTGCTGCGCAAAGGCATGAAGCAGATCGGCGCGGTCTCCAACTGGCGACCCGAAGCGTTGCTCACGACCTTTGACAGGACATTCCATTCCGGGCCGATCTGGCTGGGAATTTCCTCGCTTTTGCTATTTTTCATCGCGTATCTATTGGTTCTTTCCTGGGCCGATTACAGTTACGTCCAGCCCGCCTCGGCGACAGGTTATTTGTTCGTGGCCGTGCTGGGTTATCTGCTCCTCGGTGAAGTGGTTCCGTGGATGCGGTGGATCGGCGTGCTCGTGATTTGCATCGGAGTGCTGCTGGTTGGTGGAACTTCGCCGCGCACAACGGAGGAAAGATGACGGGGCGCGACGCTGCGTTTCTTTTCATCGTGATTTTCGGCGGTACAGGCGGCGAGCTGGCCGTCACGCATACAATGAAGCGCGTCGGCGAGGTGCAGAGTTTCTATCCGCACCATTTGCTGCGCGTGATCCTGCGCGCCTTCCGCAGCGGCTGGATGTGGTTCGGCCTTAGCCTGATGACGATTTCGTTCTTCTCGCTGCTGATGCTGCTTTCCTGGGAAAACGTCAGCTTCGTCGTGCCCGTAACGGCCCTCAGCTACGTTCTGGGCGCGTTTGGCGGCAAATTCCTGCTCGGCGAGCGCGTCGAGCCCCGGCGCTGGCTCGGCGTCGCCCTGGTTTGCCTTGGGGTTCTGCTCGTTTGCGTTGGATAAGCAACACGTCCGGAAACACATCAAGGAACAGACCGAGAAAAAGCTCAAAGGCTGGCCATGTGGCATGAAGTTCTACGTTGGGCCGTGCTTGCCCTCGCGCTGGGCCCCTTTGGTTACTACTTACTGGCCATCACCGCTGCCCGCCGTTTCTTTCGCAGCCGCCCCCCTATTTCCCGGGATTTTGCTCCTCCCGTTAGCATCCTGAAACCAGTGCGCGGGCTGGATCGCGAAGCGTACGAAAACTATGCGAGCTTCTGCGTTCAGGAGTACCCGGAATTTGAAATCATCTTTGGCGTCACGGAAGCCACGGACCCGGCTGTTCCCGTGATTGAAAAGATCGTCCATGATTTTCCGCAAGTTCAAATACGCCTCTTGATCGGGGCAGAGCCGTTGGGTACGGGCGACAAGGTAAACAAACTTTGCCGCATGGTGCGTGAAGCGAAGTATGAAATTTTAGTTATCAGTGACAGCGACATCCGCGTTGCGCCGGGCTATCTGTACGCCGTCTCGGCCCCCTTCGCGGATCCAAAGGTCGGAGCCGTCACGTGCCTTTACCGCGGAATCACGGATGGAACGCTCGTTTCCGAAATGGAAGCGCTGGGCAACACGTCGGACTTCGACGCGGGAGTACTCTCGGCGTGGCAACTCGGCGGCGTGGATTTCACCTTGGGCGCGACGATGGCCACCACCAAGAAGCATCTCGCTGAAATCGGAGGTTTTGAGGCGCTGGTCGATCATTTTTCGGATGACTACGAGCTGGGCCATCGCATCCATGCGCTTGGTTATCGCGTCGAAGTCACCACGTTTCCTGTCTTCACCGTGTTTCCCGCGCAAACCCTCGCGGAGTGCTTCCGCCATCAAGTCCGTTGGACGCTGACGATGAAGCACTCCCAGCCTTGGGGACATTTTTCGCTGATTTTCACGCACGGTCTGCCATGGGCGATTCTGGCGGCGGCCATTGCGCCGTCGCGGCCCGTGGCTCTGTTCTACTTGATTGGATATTTGGTTCTGCGTGGTTGGATGGCGTGGACGGTGGGCGTTTGGGGAGTAAATGATCCGCTGCTGCGCAAGAAAATGTACCTCGTGCCCCTGCGTGATGCCTTTGCGTTCATCGTGTGGCTGACGAGCTTCTTCAAGCGCCGCATCGAATGGCGGGGCTCGGAATATTACATCCGCAACAAACGGTTGGTCCCCGCCGAATGAGCTTCGCTGCCGGTTTTCGGTGTCTTTGAATTTCTGGATTGAAATGCAGCGGAATACTTATTGATTGAGGCGGAAGCGCACCATCACGACATATTGTGTCGAGATGGCTTTACCGTCGAGCATCGCCGGCGAATACTTCCACTGCCTGACGGCGTTCACCGCGGCTGAGCGCAATAGTATTGGCCCGGAAATCACCTTTGTCGAAGTCACTTTGCCCGACGCATTAATCTCCGCTTGAATCTTCACTTCGCCTTCGACATGGTTCGCCGCCGCGAGCTGTGGATATACGGGTGGGACGGACGACACCAGCCTGGGAAGCTGAACGTTGCCGCCTTGCACAACATCGGGCTTGGCCGGAGCGGGCGCCACCAGATTCGAACCCCCGATGCCGGGTACGAGCGATCCTAAGTTCCCATTGGGTACTACAGGAATGTTCTTGGATTCTGCGGCGCTCACGTCGGGAACGGGGGCAGTCATGTGAGCTGCACCGCGTGGCCTGATTCGCGCATGAGCCTTTAAGTCGCCTGCGTAAATATCAGCCATGCCGGTGGAAATAGAAATAGCTGGCCGGCTTGTTGCAGCCGTGCTTTTCTGTGAGACGTGCTCGTACCCTGTTGTAATCGAGTTCCGCTGAGTTGCTGAAACCGGCGCGGGAACATCGGCGTTTCGCTCAACCTGCGGCGGCGGCGTCGAGGAAGAGGTTACTGGTACCGGTGCAGATGGATTCGCCGTCACAACTGCATCCTGCGCTGCCGGCGCTTGCTGCGAAGCTGAAGGAGCCGGCGAAGAAGGAGAGGTCGTAGATGAAGTTGTGGCAGCCGACCCGGGTATTTGTGCGATGACCTTGGGATTACGGCGCAAATACATTGCGCCTGCCGCGACGAATGCCAATACCACCACAACGACCCCAGCAAACATTAATACTGACGAGTTGCGCTTGGGCTTTGACGCTGGCTGCGACAGAGACGAGTAATCGATGGCAGCAATTGTGTTGCGCGATGCTCTTGCGTTGGCCTGGCGCGTGGGCTCCTTCTGATGTTCTTCCTCCGTCTGCGTAGCGGCGGCTTCGCGCGAAAAGATTTCTTCCTGCGTGGTGAGCAAATCGAAAATAGGCTGTTCCGCGGCAGGGCTGCTGGCACGTTTTGGCTTCGCCGGCATCACGGCAGGCACTCTGGACGAACTGAGGGCTTTGCGGTCGGCGGACGGAGAACCTGAAGCCAAGGGAAGCAAGTCCTCTGTATCTCCGAGCCGCTCATTACCGTATTCTGTCGTCGGAACAGAAAGGTTGAGCTCTCTGGACGGAGTCGATTTTATTGTTTCACGAACCGGCAGCTTGACAGGAGCAGGTTGCGCTTCCACGCGCGTCGGCGTCTGAATTACCGGCGCAACCGGAGTCGCCAGCGGCGCTGGTGGCGCAGGCGCCGGAACGGCCTTGGGAGTCTCTGCAGTCCGCGTCGAAGGCAGTGGATCAGACGGAAAATGAACGCCCCAGAATCCCGGCGCAGGCTGAGCGAATTCGAGTTTGACGTAATGGGCGATGTTTGGCGCCGTATTGACTTGGACGATCCGGCACTGTGCCGTTTGCTTCGTCAGCAGGTTCGTCAGGACCATCGCGTGGCCGGTGCGCACGCGAGCGCGCAATTTCACCACCGCGCCGCGCGGAAACACAATCATTGTCGTGGTGTCTTCTTCGAATGGCTCCACGTGCTCGGTCGATTCCAGCACCACCGCGGCCACTTGTGATCCGTGAACCCGGACGGCGACGTCCAGTCCAATCGCCTCGGCATCCAGCGCATCACTGCCTGTCTTGGATTTCGATGCAACCGGGAAAATGGGGAGTTCCGTCGTAATGCTGGCCATTGCGCTATACCCTCAAGGGTGATTTTCGTGAAGGGCGCAAGCTAAGGCAATAGTACTGGACTTTTTTTTTGGAGCACTGTCCGTGCGTACAGGCGCCTGACCGTTGGACGCGGGCCTCGCAGTCGATTGCGGCCAGCCGCGAATTCGATCAGCTAATGGCGGAATTCCTCACTTTGTGGAGCGATTTCGGCTAGGCGAAACAATAATTTGGCGGCCGCGTGCCCGAGTCAGTCTGTGGATGGCTTCTATTAAATTCCTGAGCTGGTTGACGAAAGCGGCGTTCGTTAATAAAGTAGTATGCAGGGCCGTGTCGGCGGCCCTATTTTTGTGGCCCTCCGGATGGGAGGTCGTACAATTGGCAGTACATCAGATTCTGGATCTGATTATCCTGGTTCGAGTCCAGGCCTCCCAGCCATCTTCGTAGCTCCGCTTTGCAATTCATTGAAATGCCAGACGAGTTGCCGCCCGGGTTCTCGTGCCAGCGTTGCTCGAATTGCGCCTCGTATGACGTTCTACAAATTTTCTCGCGCGACCGCTTCGCGCAAATAAACATCAAACCTATGCGGTGTGTTTTATGGCCGCGGCTAAAGGCAGTTCCGCCCGATGAAACCGCATGGCACAACACATAAACACAGACTCCTGGGCCATCATTTTCGATGGGTCGTGATTGCCGCGACCGCTGCCGTAATTATCGTGGGCATCGCATTTGTCATTCTCCTGCTGCGCTGGCCGTTTACGCAGGCCCGTATCGCTCAATCCCTCGGGGAAAGCGTTTCGGGATCCGTGACCTTTACAAAGTTCCGAATTACTTACGTCCCCTTTCCGGGGTGCGTTGCGGAAAATGTCGCTTTCAGGCGTTGGTCAAGTCCTGCGGACGTTCCGCCACTCGCCACGATTCAAAGAATTGCCATTCAGACTCGCTATGCGGATCTTTTCCTTCGGCCTGGCTATATCGCGCGAATTGTCCTGAACGGATTGTATGTTCGAATTCCGCCGCGCGGCGCCGGCACGAAACCCATACAAAACCCAAACAGTTCGACAAAGATGCGTGTCGGTGAAATCGATGCAAATGGTGCGACTCTTGAAATTGGCAGGCGCGGTGATAACCCGCCCCTGAAGTTTGAGATTCATTTATTGACCGTAAAATCCGTCAGCGCCACTACCGCCCTGCATTATCGCGCGACATTGACAAACGCGCTGCCTCCTGGAGAAATCGTTTCAACCGGCAGTTTTGGCCCGTGGAATTCAAATGATCCTGCCCAAACTCCGCTCTCTGGCACGGCCACATTTCGGAACGCAAACCTCGGCGCATTCAGCGGAGTCGCGGGAACGCTTTCTTCTGATCAGGATTTTCAGGGAACTCTGGGACGCATCGAAGTACGAGGCAAAGTGGACATTCCCCATTTCAGATTGACGAAAACCGACAATCAGGAACCGTTGGCAAGCCAGTTTCGCTTGATTGTAGACGCGGTGAATGGCGACATCTTGCTGCAACAAGTGGATGCGTTGCTGGTGCGAACGAAAATTATCGCCCACGGCAGTATCGCCGGGAAAACAGGCCAGAAAGGTAAAACGACATCCATCGACTTCGCGATTGACCGCGGCCGCATTCAAGACGTTCTGCGCCTATTTTCAACCGAAAACCATCCGTCCATGGATGGCGTTGCGAATTTCCGGGCGCAGATCACCGTGCCGCCGTTGGGTCAGCCTCTTCTTCGCGAAGTTGTGGCTGACGCTGATTTCCAAATTGACGAGGGCACGTTCGAAAAACCAAGCACGCAAGCGAATGTCAACAAGTTAAGTCAACGCGCACGCGGTGAGAAAATCGACACAAAAACTCCAAGTTCGGAGAAGGTAATCGCAAGCCTGAAGGGCCATGTTGTTCTCCGCGAGGGAACCGCGCACTTTACGGAAGTTTCGTTTATCGTACCGGGCGCCGATGCTCGAATGTCCGGCACATTCGACTTGCTGAACGACCGCATGAATTTTCACGGCAAGCTGAAAACCGAAGTAAAGTTCTCACAAACGCTCGGAGGCGGAATCAAATCCGTCCTGCTGAAGCCCCTCGACCCGATTTTTAAGAAAAAATCGACTGGCGCCGTAATCCCCGTTTACATGATTGGCACATATGACCACCCTCATTTTGGGATCGACCTTCTCAACAATCACAAGCAAGGGCCCAGTTAAACTCTCGGTCAGGGTCAATAGAAGGTTGCGCTAGCGGGCGCAATCGTAGGGATGCCGGCCTATTCTCCGAGCGTAGAAGCGACGGTGCAGCGGAGTCGACTTCCATTTCTTGTACATTTATATGTTTTAACGTACACATTCAGCCGAACGCGTCTTAAAACCAATAGCCTACCGTAGGATATAAGTACTAATATTTCCTTAATTTTACTAGTCCATTACTAGGACATACCAATAATGGAATCGAACATGCAAACAATTGCTGCTTCTAGTTTGGGGAGTGGTCTTGTCCCATTTTAACCACGCAACTTACCGTTTGACCGATCCAGGAATTTTTCCGCTGAAGTCATAAATTTCGCTTGCCGGGGGTATACGATGAGGCGTTTGTGGACGTCGCGTAATTGGAATCCATTGGTGTTGTCTATAGTCGCGTTTGCGTTTTCTTTGTGCTTCTTGCTTAGCGGTACAGCCACAGCCCAGACCACAATCAGTACGGGCAGCATCTCGGGCACGATCACTGACCCGAGCGGAGCTGCCATACCCGGTGCCAATGTGAGCATCACCAAGGCGGATACAGGACAGAGCATCAGTGTTCAGACGACGTCGACGGGAAACTACTCTTCCGGCGCGTTGGTGCCAGGCGTCTACACGTTGCGTGCGTCGGCCAATGGATTTAAGACAACCCAAACTGTCGTGACGGTGCAGGTAGGTGTAACCTCATCGGCGAATTTCAAGCTCGAGGTCGGTACCGCGAGCACCGTGGTGGAAGTGTCCGGCCAGTCACTGACTGTCAACACGCAACAGGCTACCGTGCAGGACGTTTTGACCCGCCAAGACATTGAGAATCTGCCAGTGAATGGCCGTAACTTTCTGGATCTTGCGACCCTGGAGCCGGGCGTCCAGATTCAAGATGGCGCGACATTCGATCCCACGAAGAATGGATACTCCTCGCTTTCCTTCGGGGGACGCGCGGGCCGGACGGCGCGCGTTGAAGTGGACGGGCTTGATGTCAGCGACGAAACCGTGGGCACGACAACTCAGAACATCCCCCAGAGTTCCATTCAAGAATTTCAAGTGAGCCAATCTACTTTAGATCTCTCGACGGAGCTAACCTCTTCGGGCACGGTGAGCGTCGTGACGCGCTCTGGAACAAACTCGTTCCACGGAGACGGTTTTTATTTTGGACGAAGTGATCAGATGTCGGCGCGTATCGCTCCAACACCTCTGGCTTTCGGCCGCAAGCAGTTTGGTGTAGACCTCGGCGGGCCCATCATTAAGAATAAGTTGTTCTTTTTTGGGGATTTTGAGCGGACAGATCAAACCCTGCAGTCACCGGTTGTGGAGGCCCCTCCGTTTGATTCTTTCACTGGGAGCTTTAATTCGCCGTTTACGGAACGAGAATACCTCGCGCGGCTTGACTATAACATCAAGCCTGGATGGACGTTCTTTGCACGTTTCAATTATGACCAAAACCGCAGTGTGCGAGGATTCAACCCTGGCGTATACGAGCCATTTGCCAATGTCGACTATGTTCCTGTGTATGCCTTGGGATCCGACTTCAGCACCGGGCGATTTACCCATAGCATTCGCTTTGAGTACATGAAGTTCCGGAATTCCATCGCCGATGCGGCGTCTCCTGGTGCGGGAGCCGTCCTGGGGGCTGATAATCCTGCGCCGAACCTAACGCTGATTATCTCTCCCTCGCTGGACCTTACATGCTTGGCAGGTGGGGAAAACTTCTGCGCGGGTCCGAATATTCTGGCCCCGCAGGCGACTTTCCAGAGCGACAAACAAATCAAATATGACGGGTCGTATGTGTTTGGGTCGCATGTTCTGCGATATGGGGTTGGTTACAACAAGATCCTTGGCGGTGGGTTTGCCAAGTTTTTTGGCCTCGCCCCTGCAGTTAACTCGATTCTGGTGCCAATCAGCCCCAGTTGCAACGACCCGAGCAATCCTGGCTGCACCGAGGCCTTTGCTGCAGCGGGAACATTCGTGTGCGCGAACGGGGCCACGGGTGCCAATTGCCCGTTGAATTATCCCGCCCAAAGCGTCTTGATGGGCAATGGACAAGGATTCTTCACGGAGATACCTCAGTTCGGATTGCCAGCCGGTGGTCAATTCGACTCACGATTCGAATTCTACATCGGCGATACCTGGCGAGCGTTCAGCCATCTGACTATCAGCTATGGCCTCCGCTACAACCGCGACACCGGCCGCTCGGATAGCGACCTTGCTGGGATTCCCGCGCTGGCTCAGTTCAATAACCAGTTTTACAAAGGGTTGGAGAACCGCGTGAACCAGCCCAACCACAATTTTGGGCCACAACTCGGCATCGCGTGGGATCCGACAGGCAACGGCAAGACGGTCATCCGAGTCGGCGGTGGAATCTACTATGAAAACGCGATTTTCAATAATGTTCTCTTTGATCGGCCCGCTCGTCTGCAGCAGGGCTTGTTTTTCGGGACTGGTTTGGCATGCATAGGAGGTTCGGCGGTGCCAGTTCCACTTCCGGCTGGCGGAGTTTTGACTCCGACCTTCTGCAATCAGCCGATCGGTTCAGCGGCGAGCCAGATTGCCGCGTTCCAGCAGTCATACCAGCAAGCCGTGATTGCAGCCGGGCCACAAGCGAATGGCTCATTCGTGGGCAACACGCTGGCCGAAGGTGTTGACGCGACCGGCGATCAATTGATCGCTCCGAATTACCGGTCACCGTATTCGGTTCAAATGAATGGCGGAATTCAGCACCAGTTTGGGCGCAACACGGTGCTCAGCGTGGATTATATACGCAACGTCGGGCTGCATTATCTGCTGGGAATCGACACGAACCGCGTCGGCGATGTACGGTTTCTCGATGCGGCCGCAGCCAGCAGTGCAATTGACGCAACGAACGCATCCTTTGGCTGCGGTACGGGCAGCGCAGGTATCGACTGCGCCATTGCGAAATTTGCCTCAATCAGCGATTACGCCAACAATGGGTTGGACTCGGGAAGGCAGTTTCTCTCTGGCTTCCCGGCGTCGGCATTTGGGCTGACACCGGACACAGGAGCCGCCTTTTCTGGTATCAATCCCAATGTGGGTGAGAACCAGATGTTGTTCCCAATCGGGCGTTCCGTGTACAACGGCATGGACATCTCCTTGAAGTCGAATCTTGACCATCCGCTGCCCGGTCTGCAGCACCTGAACCTGATCGTTTCCTACTCCTTGTCGCGGTTCAAGAGCCAGGCAGGCGATCAAGACTTCATCAACAATGCTATCGATTCTAACAACCCCGGTAAATTTTTTGGGCCTGCCGCGCTCGACCGTACCCATCAGGTCGGCGCAGGCGCTGTGATGAATTTTCCGCTGGGGACTCAAATTGCTCTCGAATCGCACTGGGCCACGGCCGGCGCAGCGACGCTGGTTCTTCCTAACTCTGGTAATCCGGGAGAAATATTCCGGACTGACGTGACGGGTGACGGTACAGTGGGAGATGTCCTGCCCGGAACCAACGTCGGATCCTTCGGACGCAGCGTCAAGGTGGGTAGCCTCAATAACATCATTAACCAGTGGAATAACACGGGGGCAGGAAAACTTACTCCTGCTGGTCAGGCTCTGGTGACTGCGGGACTGTTTACGCAAGCGCAATTGGAGCAACTCGGTGCCGTAACGCCGACGATCCAACCGGCGCCTGCGGGAGAAGTCGGCCTGTCTCCAGCATTTTCCTTCGACGCCCACGTCCGCTGGTTGCTCCGACCGAGCAAGCTTTGGTCGAACGTACCGGAGTCTTTCATGATCGAACCGGAAGTAGCGATATTCAATGTGTTCAACTTCCAGAATTTCGATCCGGGAGGGAACCAACTTAGCGGTGTTCTCAGCGGCACGCCAGGAAGCGCCAACGGCACCACACGGGGCCTGCGCACGAATCTGGTTTCGCCAGGCTCGGCTTCCGGCGTCAACTGGTACGGTGTTCCGCGCCAGTTCGAACTCGGAGTGAAGTTCACCTTCTAGCTTTCTTTGGAAGCAGATCGAGTGCGGATTTGAGTCTCAAATTCTAACTCGGTTGGCTTCAAAGAAATGCTGTTCTGCCTTGCCACTGGCCGCTGGCTCTCTGAAAGGGGAGCCAGCGGTTTTTTGTTTCTGTGGTTGAATGCTGCCTACGTTTCGCTTCCCCTCGCGGAAGAAAAGGTGAAGTCACCCGACGGGTCAACGGGGAATCGAATATTCTGATTCGCAGTCCTTCCGTTAGGCGGAACCTTGACCAAGTCCTCAAACCAAATGCGCTGGGGCACCCCACCATGGACCGTTGATTTCCATCCTCTTCAGCGCCCAATGCCGCAAGAAGTCGATTTCGCGATCGTTGGCGGAGGGTTCACCGGTCTGACGGCCGCGGCTTGCTTGCGTCGCCTTGACCCGCAAAAAAGTGTTGCGCTCTTTGAGGCTGAATCGATTGGAGCGGGGGCCAGCGGACGCACCGGCGGGATGACGCTTGCGGAGAGCGCCGCTGGCGATTTGCCCGGCCTCGGTGACGTGTTGAGCGGCTTCTCCAAAGTGCTCACCGATCTCGGCGTTGATTGCGATTTATCTCTTCCGGGCGTTTGGGAGTTGGGTCGCGATAACGCCCGCGCCGATTCTCCTATCGACTGGACAGACTCTGGCAGACTCCGCGTGGTGGATGAAGTCCCGGGTGGCAGCGCCGATCCCGGAAAACTGGTGAGCGGACTGGCCCGCGCTGCCGATCGTTTGGGCGCGTCCATTTTTGAAAATTCGCGCGTCGAAAACATCACCTTCGACGATCCGCTCCGCCTCGATATCCGCGGGCAGCAAATTCGCGCGCGGCAAGTCCTGCTCGCGACGAATGCGATGTCGCTCGAGTTGAATTCTCTGGCGAATCGCGCCGAGGCAAAATTCACGCTTGCCGTCGCGACCGCACCGCTGACCGATACTCAAATCGAGAAGCTCGGCCTGGCTTCGCGGCGCTCTTTTTATACCGTGGATTTGCCGTACCTGTGGGGCAGACTTCTCAGTAGCAACGGCGTCATTTTTGGGAGCGGCTTGGTTCACTTGCGTCACTGGAGTGATCTGGATGCCCTCGATATTGCAACGGGACTTCCCGCCGAACTTTTCGCGAGCATCGAAGGCCGCATTCATAAACTGCATCCCGCGCTTCGTTCCGTGGAATTCGCTAACCGCTGGGGTGGGCCAATTTTGTTTGCCAATGACTGGCGTCCGATATTTGCGCGCCATCCGAAAAGCGCGCACGCAATCGTGCTCGGCGCATATTCGGGCCACGGCGTAGCCCTTTCGGTCTATCTGGGTAGCTGGGCCGCCGAGGTCATGCTTGGTCGTCGTGACTTGCCAGACTGGTAGCGCTTCGAGATTTCTCCATACGGCGCTGTGGCTGAGGAAACTTCGCTCACACGGCAATGTCGCCGTCCTGCGGATTTGCGTTACGATGGGCGGCCCTTCTTTTCGAGGAACCGTTGATGAAGCGCGAACAGCAGAGAATCGAGGAATCGCAGCAGCGCAAAGTGCATTGGAAACGGTGGGGGCCGTATCTTTCCGAGCGCCAGTGGGGAACGGTACGCGAGGATTACAGCCCCGACGGCGACGCTTGGGAATATTTTCCGCACGATCATGCCCGCTCGCGCGTCTATCGTTGGGGCGAGGATGGAATCGCCGGATTCTGCGACCGCCATCAGCGCATCTGTTTCGCTCTGGCCCTGTGGAATGAACGCGACGCCATTCTAAAAGAGCGCCTTTTCGGCCTGACCAATAAAGAAGGCAATCACGGCGAAGACGTCAAAGAATATTATTTCTATCTCGACGCGACCCCCACGAGTTCCTACCTCAAGTGCCTTTACAAGTATCCACAGGCCGCCTTTCCCTATGAGCAGCTTCTCGCGGAGAATCGTCAGCGAACGCGCGAAGATCCTGAGTTCGAACTGATGGATACGGGCATTTTTAACGAGAACTGCTATTTCGACGTGTTCGTGGAATATGCAAAAGCCTCCGCCGAAGACATTTTGATCCGCATCAGCGCCGTCAACCGCGGCCCTGAGGCCGCGCCGCTTCATCTGCTCCCCACTTTATGGTTCCGCAACACCTGGGCGTGGGGAGGCGCTGTGCGGCAGGCAGGTGGCAAGCGAATTCCGTCGCCTGCCGGCGCCGCCATCATCGAATTTCATCAGTCCGACTACGGCACCCGCTGGCTGATTGCCGAAGGGGCGCCCGAACTTCTGTTCACCGAAAACGAAACGAATACGGAGCTTCTATTCAATCACACGAATCAGACTCCGTACGTGAAAGACGGCATCCACGATTACATTGTTCACGGCAAGAAGGACGCCGTGAATCCGGCGCAAACAGGCACGAAAATTGCGGCCCATTATCCAGTCCAACTCAAGCCGGGTGCCGGAATTTCGATTCGTCTGCGCCTGACGGACCAGTCTCCGCTCTCGCCGTCCGGCAAAGATAAGCCAACGGCGGGCGATTTTTTCGGTGCAGAGTTTGAAGCGACGTTTAACGAGCGCATCAAAGAGGCGGACGAATTTTACGCGGGTCGCGCGGAGCAGGAGATGAGCGACGACGCCCGCCTGGCGCAACGGCAAGCATTCGCCGGCCTGCTTTGGGGCAAGCAATCCTATCACTACGAAGTTCGACGATGGCTTTTGGGCGATCCCACACAGCCTCCGCCGCCTCCCGAGCGTTTGACAGGCCGAAATCATCAATGGGGGCACATCTATAACGCCGACGTCATCTCAATGCCCGACAAATGGGAATATCCCTGGTACGCGTCGTGGGATTTGGCTTTCCATTGCGTCGCCATGGCGCCGATTGACCCCGATTTCGCGAAAGACCAACTCGTCCTTCTGCTCCGAGAATGGTACATGCACCCCAACGGCCAGATTCCCGCGTACGAATGGAATTTCTCGAACGCGAATCCTCCCGTGCATGCGTGGGCGGCGTGGCGCGTTTATAAAATTGAAGGGCGCGTTCGCGGAAAATTGGACCGCACGTTTCTCGAGCGCGTGTTCCAAAAGCTCCTTCTCAATTTCACTTGGTGGGTGAATCGCAAAGACCCTCTCGGCAAGAACGTTTTTGAAGGGGGCTTCCTCGGTCTCGACAACATTGGCGTCTTCGACCGCTCCGTGCCTCTGCCCGGCGGCGGCTACGTCGACCAATCCGACGGAACAAGCTGGATGGCTTTGTTCTGCCTGAACATGATGTCCATGGCCATGGAGTTGGCCCACGACGATCCCGCCTACGAGGATCTGGCTAGCAAATTTTTCGAGCATTTCGTTTACATCGCTGACGCGATGAACAACATCGGAAGCGAAAACGTTGGACTTTGGCACGAGGAAGACGGCTTTTACTACGACGTTTTGCATCTCTCCAGTGGAGCGCAAATCCCCATCCAGGTGCGCTCCATGGTCGGATTAATTCCGCTTTTCGCGGTCGAGACGTTCGAGGCCGAAGACTTGGCGCGATTGCCCGATTTTCAACGCCGCATGAACTGGTTCATGCTCCACCATCCGGACTTTCCCCAGCATATCGACATGTCGCAGCGCACCGACAAGGGCGCGCGTCTGCTTTTCTCCATCACCAACAAAAAGAAAATGCTTCGCGTCCTGCGCTTCATGCTCGACGAAAACGAATTCCTGTCGCCTTACGGCATTCGCTCGCTTTCGAAGTATCACCAGGAACATCCGTTTGTTTTGACCCTCGATGGCGAGGAGCATCGCGTGGATTACGAGCCCGCGGAATCGACTACGGCGCTTTTCGGCGGAAATTCGAACTGGCGCGGGCCCGTTTGGTTCCCGTTGAATTTTCTGTTGATCGAGGCGCTTCAGCGCTACCACTATTATTATGGCGACCAGCTCAAGGTCGAATGTCCTTACGGTTCAGGCAGGCAAGTAACCCTTTGGGACGTCGCCGCTGAGATTTCCCAGAGGCTGGTGCGAATTTTTCTGCGCGGTCAGAACGGCCGCCGTCCTGTTTACGGAGCAACCAAGCTTTTTCAGGACGATCCCCACTGGCGCGATTTGATTTTGTTCTATGAGTATTTCCACGGAGACAATGGGGCAGGGTTGGGCGCGAGCCATCAAACTGGATGGACCGCCCTCGTATCGAAATTGATTGAGCAGAGTGGCGACAAGCGCTGAAAAATTGATACGCCGCTGTTTGCGGAAATCGTTCCTGCTAAAAATCCGTAACCAGTCCCAGCCCGAATGACACGCGGTTGATGTAATTGAAAAAAGCCACGGTCAACACGGTCTCGCGCAGCGCCGCCTGGCTCCAGCCCGCGCGCAATACTTCGTTTGCGTCCGGCTGGTCAACGTCCAGCGGCTTCCGCGTTAGTTTGTCCGCAAAGCGAAACAAAACCTTCGTCTTGTCATCCACGGGCGCGTTCATATAATCCGTAACAAGCTTTCTCGAAACCGGCTTATCGATTCCAAATTGACGCAGCACTTCCATATGAATTGCGATGCAATAGGCTGACGAGTTGATGCCGCTCACTACCACGCCTATCTGTTCCTTGACCAGCGTCGACAACGCTCCGTCGCCCATGATTGCCGCGTTCATCTCCAGCTGAACCTTGATGGCTTCGGGCATCGGGCCGAGCGCCTTGAAGAAATGCGGCACGAACCCAAAATTCTTCTCGATTTGTTCGTAAATGCCCCGCAACTCGGGATTCGCCGCGGCCTGCTCGATTTCATCTACGTAGGGCATTGCCCACCTCTCGCTCAGTTTTTGATCTTATATATGACGATGCGGGTAGGCTCGGAATCCCTGGCAAAGGTAATTCCGCGGCCTCGTTTTCCCAGACTGATGGGTCTACGGACACAAGCCCAAAGCGCTGATTATATATACGCAGGAGAATGCTGTTTGGTTGTCCCCGCCGCAAAATAATTACAGAATATTCGCGCGTGGACGTCAGGCTCTTTTAGGAGTTTCAACCAGTTCAATGAGGACCTTCTTGCCGCCGGTTGTGCTCGTCAGAAAGAAATTAACGCGCGTACCATCGGCGCCCGCGTGCGCCGCAGGATAAATCGCAGCCAGACCCAGACGCGAACGAATCATCTCCGTGGCCCGCTCGATATCAGGCGTTGGAAACTCGACCTGCTGTATGCCTTCGCCGGATTTCGCGAGAAAACGCGCAATCGCTCCTGCACCATCCGGCTCTCGCGTCGTCAAAATGTCCAACTGCACGCCTTCGCCAACGCTCCATTCAAACTCCTGAGCGTCCTGTTCCGGCGGAACATCCGCGAGATGCGGATTCCCCAGCGCGGAGCGAATCGCGGCAAAACGCTGCTGCGTGACAGCGATACCCACGGTAGCGTGCACGGAGATCAACGCGCCAATTTCTGAATCTTGCCGCCACGTCAAAATCGCCTCTTCCGCTAACTCCTGTCCGCGGCGATAAAGTTCCTTCGCGGCGCCATTGCGCATGCCGTCTTCCGGCGAGGTCAAGCTCCGCACAAGATCAGCGATGGAAGCAGCGCGGAAATTCATGCCTTTTTCCCCGGATTCGCGCTTTTCGCATCAGGCTCGACGGCTCCACGCTTATCCAGCAGCGACGCCACTGTCGCCACCCCAAGCAAGCACGCAATCACCGCGAGCGATATTTCCGAAGGAATGTCCACCCAATGGGCCGCCAGCATTTTCAAGCCAATGAAAAGCAAGACCAGCGAAACTCCCGTGTCGAGATATCTCAGATGCGTGATCCATTTCGCGACAACAAAATACAGCGCGCGCAGACCGAGAATCGCGCAAGCGTTCGAAGAAAAAACGATGAACGGATCGCGTGTGATTCCGAACACCGCGGGAATTGAATCCAACGCGAAAAGTACATCCGCGCTTTCAATCGCCACCACTGCCAGCAGCATCGGCGTCACCAGCCAGCGGCCGCCTCTCTGGACGAAAAAGCTTGCGCCGGTGTCGTCCTGTGCGGTGGGAACGATTTTCCCCAGCCAGCGAAGCACGGGATTCGCTTCCATGTGGACCGTCTTCGATTTCCTGAACAGCAAATGCAGCGCCACATAAACAAGAAACGCTCCCAGGATATACAATGACCACGAAAACGCGTTGATAAACACCACTCCGGCCGCAATCAACAATCCCCGCAGTGTCAGCGCTCCGAAAATGCCCCAGACGAGTACGCGATGCTGCCGCGCCGGCTCGATCGAAAAATATCGGAAGATTAAAATGAAGACGAAAAGATTGTCGACGCTCAGCGATTTCTCGACCAGGTATCCGGATAAAAATTCGATGGCTGGCCGGGCTCCGGCGTAGTACCAGATCCACAGATCAAACGCCAGCGAAACGCTAATCCAAAGCGCGCTCCACGCCGCGGCTCTTCGCAGCGAAATCGTCCGCGGCTTGCGCCCAAAGGCAATTAGATCGACGACTATCAGCAGCAGTAATCCGGCGGCGAAGCCGATCCACAATCCACGGGAAGCCACAGCCGAAGTTTACGTGCGAACGTAGCGAATGAAAAGAGCCGCCGCTATATTCAACGTTCGATTCTGGTAGCCCGTGAAGAAAAACCCGGAAAAACGACCGTAGCGGAGTCCTGAAGATGAAAAACACCGGCGCTCCAGCGCCAAAATTCCTTTGCTAATGCGTGGCCGTCAATTTGCGCTGCTTTTCCGCAAACGGCTGGTCACCGGCACGGCGTTGAAGTTCGAGAGAACCATCTGCGTTGTCGCGCCTGCCCGCACGGAAACCGCAGCGTCCCACTTTTCCCGCGTGTCGCCCACCTCGGCCTCTATCTTAAGGGACGTAATCCAATATGTTCCTGGCGCGATGCTGTTGAATTCGCCGCGCCCATTCACGTCTGTTTGCGTCTGGCCAACCGCGTAGCGCGATTGCGCCAAATCAAGAGCCATTGTATTCACACTTCTGGCGCGCGCGGCTTCCATGTCCGCCCATCTCGGCCCCGGGTTAATGGATTCCAGGTCGGCATCCATCACCTCTTTACTGTCTGGATTGGCGGCCAAAAATTTCCGGATCTTGGCGTGGTATTCGTCAACCCCACGCTGGTATTTCTCCGGATTCTTCGTGCGGTCGCTCTCTTTGTATTTGCGCGCCGGGAAATCGGAGCCCGCGCCCGGACCATTTTCGTCGAAGTAGGCTTTCCAGAACTCCGGAATATTAATAATTTCATCTGCCGTCAGCTTCTTGCGGAAATCGTCCCCGGTGATCGTCGCGGTGTGATTCTTCTTCATCCACGTTTTCAGTTCCTTCGAAACCGTCAAGCTGTCAACGAAGCGATTGAAATCGAGTTTGGGCACGGAAGCATCTGCCTCGCGCTGAATGTCCGCGAAGCTCTTGCTCAGCAGGTAGAACGGCAATCCTCTCACCGGCTCCGCCACGCCCGTGGATGGCGTGATGCGCACCGCGAACGCAATTGATCCTGACTGAGCCGCAGCCGGCAAGCTTGCAAACAAAATGCACATTACAACCGGCAAAATTGGCCGATACGCGAATCTCATGTCGCACATCGTAGCAGAATGCGCCCGTGTGAAACGGCCCGCCTTTTAAGCCTGTGCGCAGTCGTAACTGTATGGAAGGCACAGGTGGGGAGGGGAATTACAAATAGCCAAAAGAAAAAATCAATATAGGCGGAATTCAATTTCGAACAGCATATGCACCGCAGCGGGTTGTCCATCGGGGCCGGTCGACGGTTTGAAGCGATAAATGTCTCGCACAGCTGTGATTGCTTCTTCGTCAAGGCCATAGCCAAGGCCCTTGGAGACATGGATGTTGTGCGCTCGGCCGTCAGTTCCAATCACAACGTCAAGAACCACCACACCCTGAATTTTTAGTTTAAAACCGGCGTCCGAATATTTCGGATTAGGACAGTAGAGGCATATCGGCGTTCCGTAACCATTTTCGCCCGCGTTTGGGTAGCCGCCGCCAATCCCGTACTGATTGCCTGCGCCAACGCCTCCGCCATTGCCGCTGCCGATGCCTGTACCACTGCCGTTGCCCATCGAATCATTCACCAAATTCGCGAGCGGGTCGCCATTGTTGGGCAGATTCGGAGTCGGCATATGGATATTCGGCGGCGCTATCACAGTCGGCTCGACCTGCAGTTTCGCATGCTCGGGCGGCTTCACTTCCGGCGGGGTAATCTGATTCATCGAAAATCTTGGCAGACGTCCGCGAGTCGCGGGAGCAGTGCCAATCCTTCCGCCTCCTCCACCGGCTTTCTTGTTCCCCATTTTCAGTTTGGCCAGGTACGGAGAAACGTCCAGCGGCGTCACGGTCATCGCATTGGCCTGCATTGGCGGAGACATAAATTCCGGCAGCAGCGGCAAAATGATAAGCACGATCACCAGAACGTGAAATGCCAGCGAAAGCGCCTGCACTTTTGTGAACTGCTTGTTCGGTGTCCAGATTTCCGGCACGGCAATCGGCTTGCTCGTCACCTTCAACGGAGGCAATTTGCGCGGCGCAACCGTGTCGCGAATATTTTCCCAGAAGCTTGCGAACCATCCCCGCGAGGTGACCAGCAGCTCAGAGTCAGATGGCTGTCGCGCGGAAGCGGGCAACCGGCGCAGAAGTTCCTTGAAGTTGTCCGACATCGACGAGCCGAATCGCGCTGGTTGGAACGCCGTCGGACCGGTCCCGCGGGGAACTTTCACAGGCCGTTCGGTCAGGAATTCCTTGACGTTTGAGAGGAAGAGCGCGAACCACGATTCGTGGGCCACCGCGAGGCGCGTAAGCTTCAAATTCAGGCGAGGAACTCCTTCAGTCTGCGTGTCTTGCGGTTGCGCGCTTCTTGGTTGATCCTGGTCCATGCGTTGGCCTACACCCTGTCGCCCGGGTCGCTCGTCGCTTTATTTAGATTCTGCCGGGCAAAAAAGGATGTATGGGCCCTCCCGCGGGCTGACACCCATGCCTTTTCATTGTAACATACGAGGTTCACTGCGGAACGCGGCGTTCCGCATCGTTAACATCAACAAAAAGCCCTAAAAAAGGCCCAATGGCGAAACCTCTCGACCTGAAAAGCACCATCAATCTGCCCCGCACCGATTTCCCGATGAAGGCTCAGTTGCCTCAGCGGGAGCCGCAGCAGCTTGCTCAATGGGAGGCGGAAAAGCTGTACCAGCGCATCCTCGAATCGCGCGCTCACGCCCCGCTTTTTGTGCTTCACGACGGGCCACCCTATCCCACGGGTGACATTCACCTCGGCACCGGCCTGAATAAAATCATGAAAGACATGGTCGTGAAATCGAAGACCATGGCCGGTTTCCGTTCGCCATACATTCCCGGCTGGGATTGTCACGGCCTGCCGATTGAATCCAAGGTCGAAAAGCAACTGGGCGGAAAAAAGGACAGCGTCGCGCCCGCCGAATTTCGGCGCATGTGCCGCGAGTTCGCCGTGAAATATATCGACCAAAACCGCCGCGATTTCAAACGCCTCGGCGTCCTCGGCCGATGGGAAAAACCCTATCTCACCATGGACCCGGAACACGAAGCTACTATCGCCGACGCGTTCCTGACATTCATGGAGAAAGGCTACGTTTATAAGGGACTGAAGCCGGTCTATTGGTGCATCAGCGATCGCACCGCGCTCGCCGAAGCGGAAGTCGAATACGCCGACCACACCAGCCCTTCGATTTACGTTCGTTACAAACTTGTCCAAGATGGTCCGGACGCGAGCACGATTCCCGCCGCGCTCAAAGTCAAAAATGTTTATGGCATCATTTGGACGACAACCCCTTGGACGATTCCCGCCAGCATGGCGCTCGCTTTCCATCCTGACTTTGTTTATGCGGCAGTCGAAACAGACGGTGGCGACGTTTACCTGGTCGCTGATCAACTTCGTAAAAGCGTTGCGGACGCTTGCGGCTACAAAGAATCCAAACTCCTCGCCACTTACAAAGGCAGCGAACTCGAAGCCGCGCATCTGAAGTTTCACCATCCATTTCTCGACCGCCTCGAGCCCGCCGTCCTCGCCGACTATGTCACGCTCGAGCAGGGCACTGGAATCGTCCACACCGCTCCGGGCCATGGCGCGGACGATTTTCGCACCGGCCAAAAATACGGCATTAGCACGTATGCACCTCTCGATGACGACGGCCGTTTCGTCGAAGGTTTGCCCGAATACAAAGGCAAAGCGGTCTTCGAAGCCAACCCGCTCATCATCAAGCTCCTCGAATCGCGCGGCGCGCTGATCGGCCAGGGAAAATTGCAGCACAGCTATCCGCATTGCTGGCGTTGCCACAATCCTGTAATTTTTCGCGCCACCGAGCAATGGTTCATCGACCTCGAACACAACAATCTTCGCCAGCACGCGCTCGACGAAATCCGCAAAGTGAAATGGACTCCCGAGTGGGGCGAGCAACGTCTCTCCGGCATGGTCGCCGAGCGCCCTGACTGGTGCATTTCGCGCCAGCGCTTCTGGGGCGTGCCGCTCATCGTGATGTATTGCGAACAATGCGGCGAACAGTTCAAGGATTTTCACGCGTTGCGCAACGTGATTCGCTGGTTCGAAAAAGAAGGCGCGGACGCATGGTTCACGCACTCAGCCGAGGAATTGCTGCCGCCCGGAACGAAATGCAAATGCGGTTCCGCGCGCTTCCGCAAGGAAAAAGACATTCTCGACGTCTGGTTCGAATCCGGCTCAACCAGTCTCGCGGTGTTGAAAGACGGCATGTGGCCCGCCGACGTCTATCTCGAAGGCCCCGATCAATATCGCGGCTGGTTCCAAAGCTCGCTGCTCGTCGGCATCGGCGCGCGCGACCGCGCGCCTTACAAACAGGTCGTCACGCATGGCTGGACGCTCGACGCGGCGGGCCGCCCCATGTCGAAATCCGCCGGCAACGGCGTGCTCCCCAGCGAAATCTGCGAAAAATGGGGCGCGGATCTGCTGCGCCTGTGGACCACTTCGCAGGATTACCACGCCGACATGCGCTTTTCCGACGCAATGATGACGCAGCTCGCCGAATCCTATCGCAAGATTCGCAACACGTTCCGCTTTGCGCTTGGCAATCTCGCGAATTTCGATCCCGCTCGCGACGCCGTCGCGGACAGCGAACTTTCGGAGATGGATG
>Ga0307374_10000347_pt1 | contig 88138 bp, 51 predicted proteins | sample OX3MG_FD_202532 | JGI IMG/M metagenome (GOLD analysis project Ga0307374, IMG submission 202532) | Soil microbial communities from Risofladan, Vaasa, Finland - OX-3 | ecosystem: Environmental > Terrestrial > Soil > Coastal area > Acid sulfate soil | place: Finland: Risofladan, Vaasa | collected... | reverse complement strand
CTGCTTGGTTGGGGTGGGAATGTGCCACCGCCATTTCCCCCTCACCCCAGCCCTCTCCCCGCTTGCGGGGAGAGGGAGGACCGCGCAGCGGCAGTAGGGGCGACCCTCGTGGTCGCCCGCGGGCAGGCACAAGGCCCGCGCCCCTACCTAAGCACCGAATTTTGGCTTTGCCCGGCGGGCCCATTATCCTAATGTTGCAAGCTTCTCCGCTTCGACTTCGGAGAAGCCAGGAACCAACGCCTTGATCGCGTCGAAAAGGTCCTGCGCCTTGATCGGCTTCGACACGTAACCATCCATTCCCGCCGCCAAGCAGCGCTCCCGGTCGCCCACCATGGCATGAGCCGTCATGGCCACAATCAGCAGGTGCTTTCCGGTGACCTTCTCCTTGGCTCGAATGGCGCTCGTAGTCTCAAACCCGTCCATATCCGGCATCTGCACATCCATCAGCGCCAGATCGAAGGTTTCCCGTTCCAGCGCCCCCATCGCCTCCCGGCCCGTGCCGGCCACCACCACCGTATGCCCGCGCTTCTCCAGCAGCCGCGTGGCCAGCCTTTGGTTGACGGTGTTGTCCTCCGCCAGCAAAATGCGCAGGCCCTGTCGCTCTTCCCGAAGAGAATGGCGCGTGACCAGCGAAGGAAGTTCCATCTGTTGGGGTCCGGCGCCGAGCACGCGCAGGATGGCATCCAGCAACTCCGACTGCCCGACGGGCTTGGTCAGGTAAGCCGCCACCCCCAACTCCCGGCAGCGTGCCGCATCCCCTCGTTGGCCCCCCGAAGTGAGCATCATAATTGTTGCGCCAGCCAGGTACGGATGCTGCTTGATCCGTTCTGCCAGAGTGAAGCCATCCGCCTCCGGCATGTGGGCGTCCGTGAGAACCAGGCGGAACGGCTTCCCACTCTCCCAGGCCCGCTCCAAGGCAAGGAGGGCCGCCTGCGCGCTGTCTGCCAGGGCAGGCTTCATGCGCCAGGAAGTGAGCATCTCTTCCAGGATTCTCCGGTTCGTGGCGTTGTCGTCCACCACCAGCACAGACAAATCTTCCAACTGGGCAGGTTCAGCGGCGAGCAGAGGCGTCCAAGTATCCTTGGCCTCTCCAAAGCGCGCCGTGAAGTGGAATGTGCTGCCTTTGCCGACTTCGCTCTCCACCCAGATGCGGCCCTGCATCATCTCAACCAGGCGCGAAGCGATGGAGAGACCAAGACCCGTGCCCCCATAGTGGCGCGTGGTGGAACCGTCCGCCTGCGTAAAGGCCTCAAAGACGAGTTTCTGCTTCTCCGCGGCGATGCCGATGCCCGTGTCCCGGATCGCAAAGTGCAACCGGGTGGCGCCCTGCTCGTGAGACTCGGCTCCTACTTCCACCACCACCTCGCCCGCCTGGGTGAACTTGATAGCGTTTCCCACCAAGTTGACAATAATCTGGCGCAGCCGGCCGGGATCCCCCACCAATGCCTTGGGAATGCCGGGCTCTACGTGGCAGGCTAGTTCCAGCCCCTTCTGGTGGGCGCGGTGCGCCAGGGCCTTGAGGGTGTCGTTGAGGTTGTCCCTCAGCTTAAACTCGATGGGGTCCAGTTCGAGCTTTCCGGCCTCGATTTTGGAAAAGTCGAGGATGTCATTGATGACCGTCAAAAGGGAATCTCCGGAAGTCTTCACCATTTGAAGGAACTCGCGCTGCTCGTGCGTCAGCTCGGTCTCGAGGGCAAGCTCGGTCATCCCCAAGATACCGTTCATGGGGGTGCGGATTTCATGGCTCATATTGGCCAGGAATTCGCTCTTGGCGTGACTGGCAGCCTCCGCGGCTTCTTTGGTCCGCTGCAATTCGACCTCGGCCAGCTTGCGTTCTGTGATGTCTCTTGAAATGCCCACCAGACCCGAGACTTTCCCCTGGGCGTCGAAGATGGGTGCTTCAGTGGCTGAATGCCACTGAACTTGCCCATCAGGTGTGACGACTTTTTGGATGTGGTCAATCATGGGCTGGCCTGATTGCAAGAGTTTCTGTTCGCTGGCGTAAAACTCCCGGGCTCGCTCGGCCGGGAAAAAGTCGAAATCGGTCTTTCCGATGGCCTCCTCCGGATCTTTGACCCCCAGCAGTTTGGCCTGGGCCTTATTGATTCTCGTGAAGCGGCAGGCGGTATCCTCGAAGTAGACAACGTCCGGAATGCTTTCCATCAGGGCATGAAACAGATTTCGCTCATCGACCAGATCTTCCTCGATCCGCTGGCGCTCGGCGACTTCAGCCAGCAAGGCTTCGTTGGCTGTGATCAGGTCTAGAGTGCGTTCGCAGACCCGTTTTTCCAACTCCTCCCGAGCCTTGCGTAGCGGCCGCACAATAATCCACCAGAGGAACGGCACGACGAGGACGGTGAGCATGCAGCCATCTGCCAGCGCGCTGGCCGGGCCCTGCACCCCCGGCATCAGCACGGGCAGGAGAAACATGATCAGCACCTCGGCGACGAAGACGACCGTCAATGTCACCAGAAAAATGCGCAGGGGAGCGGGCGTGTCGGTTGATGCCTTATCCTGTTGCTTCATGGTTGGCAGTCCCCAGCGGCGGTCTCTGACCGCCGAATTTTATTGATCAACACCTTCCGGCGGTCAGAGACCGCCGCTACAGTGAGCAAACTGACCCACTGCCCTCCTTTGTATCTCGCAGACGTCGAGAAAGTAGCCGGTCTTATTCATTTCTAGAATCTAAACAATTGCCGTCAATTAGTCAACGGACAATATCTTATTAGTATATAGATGCCTCGCAGCCGTTGGCCTGAAGAACTAACCTCGGAGAAGGTAGGGGTACCCCTTGGGGTACCCGTTCGGGCGGGCGCGAGGCCCGCCCCACCATCGAACATGCCGGCAGGATGCCGGCGCTACTTCGCGGCAGGACGGAACATCTTGAAGAGCCGGGTCAGCGGGTCGTAATAATCGTCAACCACACGTTCTTTGAGTGGGATAATAGCGTTGTCAGTGATGGTGATGCTTTCCGGGCAGACCTTGGTGCAGCACTTGGTGATGTTGCAGAAGCCGATGCCCTGGGCCTTGCGCAGCTCTGTCAACCGGTCTTCGGTGTCCAAAGGGTGCATTTCCAGGGCAGCGGCGTAGACAAAGAAGCGCGGACCGATGAACTGATCGTGCAGATGGTGCTCGCGGAGGACGTGGCAAACATCCTGGCAGAGGAAACACTCAATACATTTGCGAAATTCCTGAACTCGATTCACGTCCTGCTGGGCCATGCGCCACGTGCCGTCCGGAGCATCCGGCTGGCGCGGTTTGAAGGGCTTGATCTGCGTTTTCACGCGGAAGTTCCAGGAAACGTCGGTAACCAGGTCCTTGATACGCGGGAAGGTGTGCATGGGTTCTACCGTGACCGGTTTGTCGAGAGGCAACTGGTTGAGCCGGGTCATGCACATGAGCTTCGGCATGCCGTTGATTTCAGCCGAACAGGAACCGCACTTGCCCGCCTTGCAATTCCAGCGCACGGCCAGGTCCGGCGCTTGCTTCGCCTGAATTTCATGGACGGCGTCGAGCACCACCATGCCCGCCGTCACTTCCGATTCGTAATCCTGGAACCCGCCGCCCTTTGCATCCCCGCGCCAAATCCTGAACGTGGCCTTTGCCATCACTTCATCTCCTCGATGATCTGTTTCAATTCCTCGGGCATTTGCGGAAGGGGCTCGCGGCTGATTCGCATTTCTCCATCCGCGCCCTTTTGAATCACTAGGTTGAATTTGGAGAAAGCCTCATCCTTGGCGGGATAGTCGTCGCGAAAGTGAGCGCCACGGCTTTCCTTGCGCTCGATGGCGGCGCGCGCCACCGCCTCCGACACGGTCAGCAAATTCCGCAAATCGAGCGCCGTATGCCAGCCGGGATTGTACTCGCGATTGCCCGCGACGGCAGCCTTGCCGGCCCGCTCCCGCAGGGCGGCCAGGTGTTCCAACGCTTCATGCAGCTCTTCTTCCCGCCGCACGATGCCCACCAGGTTCTGCATCATATCTTGCAAATCATGCTGAATCTGGTAAGGCGCCTCCGCCGATTGCCGCTCGAACGGCTCCAATGCACTGCGGGCGGCGGCGTCCGCTTCATCCGGGTTGATCTGTCCGGCGCCATGCTCTTTGGCAAACTTCGCCGCAAACTCGCCGGCGCGCTTTCCGAAAACCAAAAGGTCAGAAAGCGAATTGCCGCCCAGCCGGTTCGCCCCGTGCAAGCCGGCGCCGCACTCACCCGCAGCAAACAAGCCGGGGACGCCGGACATCTGGGTTTCCGCGTCCACCCGCACGCCGCCCATCATGTAATGGGTGGTGGGCCCTATTTCCATCGGCTCGCGGGTGATGTCAATGTCCGCGAGTTGTTTGAACTGGTGATACATGCTGGGCAGCTTCCTCTTGATGTGCTCCGCCGCATTGGGCAATTTCTGTTTGATCCAGGAAATATCCAGAAACACCCCGCCGTGCGGGCTGCCCCGGCCCTCGCGGATTTCCCGCACAATGCAACGGGCCACGTGGTCGCGCGTCAAAAGCTCCGGCGGACGCCGCGCGTTCTTATCGCCCAGCGTATACCGCCAGCCTTCTTCGGGATTGTCGGCAGTCTGGTTCTTGTAGAGCGGCGGAATATCGTCAAACATGAAGCGGCGGCCTTCCTTGTTGGTCAGGATGCCGCCTTCGCCGCGAACTCCTTCGGTAACCAGGATGCCGCGCACGCTTGGGGGCCAAACCATGCCGGTGGGATGGAACTGAAGAAACTCCATATCCATCAGTTCCGCGCCGGCATGATAAGCCAGCGAATGGCCGTCGCCGGTATATTCCCAACTGTTGCTGGTGATCTGATAGGCGCGGCCGATGCCTCCTGTCGCCAGCACCACGGCCTTCGCCTGAAACAGCCGGAAGCGTCCGCGCTCGCGATCGTAGCCGAAGGCGCCCACCACCCGGCCCGCGTCTTTGAGCAACGTGAGGATGGTGGTCTCCATGTGGAAGTCGATTCCACGGTGGATGCCATGATCCTGCAGCGTGCGGATCATCTCCAGGCCGGTGCGATCCCCCACGTGTACTAGGCGGGCATACTTGTGCCCGCCGAAATTGCGCTGCAGAATCCGCCCGTCCGGCGTCCGGTCGAACAACGCCCCCCAGGCTTCGAGCTCGCGCACGCGGTCCGGGGCTTCCTTGGCGTGCAACTCCGCCATGCGCGGTTGGTTCAGGTATTGGCCGCCGCGCATGGTGTCGGAAAAATGCACTTTCCAATTGTCCCGGTCATCCACGTTGGCCAACGACGCCGCAATGCCACCCTCCGCCATCACCGTGTGAGCTTTGCCGAGAAGGGACTTGCTGACCACGCCGACCGTCACGCCCGCCGCCGAAGCTTCAATGGCGGCACGCAGGCCGGCGCCGCCCGCGCCAATAATCAGAACATCGTGCTGGTGGGTTTCGTATTCTGCCATCAGAAGATTCTCCAATCCCGAATCACGCCCATCGAGCACATCCGGACGTAAAAGTCTGAGAAGCCCACCCAGAACAGGCTGCACCATGCCCACTTCATGTGGCGGGCGTTGAGGCAGCTTACGCAATTGAAAAGGGTGCTGCGGACCGGGGAGCGTCCAAGCTGGTCACAATGCCCGCCGGTTAAGTGGCGCAGGGAGTGGCAACCCAAGGTGTAGCCGCCCAACAGAATCACGTTCACCATCAGCACCAGCGATCCCACGCCCAGCCCGAAGTGGCCGTCAAACCATAGGGCTTTCCAAAAGTCATGGGCCAGGAGCACGACGAAGCCCAGCGCCAGATAGAGAAAATAGCGGTGGATGTTTTGCACGACCAGCGGAAACGAACGCTCCCCGAGATAACTCTTGCGAGGTTCACCCACGGCACAATTGGGAGGGTCTGCCCAGAACGCTTTGTAGTAAGCGCCCCGATAGTAGTAACAAGTCAGGCGAAAACCCGCCGGCGCCCAAAGAATCAGCATGGCGGGTGAAAAGGGAAGCCAAGTTGGAAACCATGCGGGCTTGCCGCCAAACCAGGCGAAGCGGGGATCACCGAAAAGCTCCGGCGAGTAGAAGGGCGAGAGATAAGGGCCGAAACGGTAGTGCGTACCCTGCAGCGCGGCCCATGTGGAATAGATAATGAAGGCCGAAAGCCCCAGGAAAACGGCAAGCGGCGATACCCACCAGGCGTCGCGCCGCGAGGTGGCGCCGAAGCCGATGGTCTTGACAAAAACGTCCTGTGCCATGAGTGGATCTCCTCAAACCGAGCCAGTTGCTTGGCGTCTTCGACCAGCGGGGGCGCCGGTGAATGGGCTGGATGCGGCTCGTGAACGGAAAAGCTTACCGCAAGTCATGGATTCATGCCAACAATGAAATGTGCATCCGTTCATCAATTTCGGGCCGGCAGGCGACGTCGGGGCAACCCTTGTGGTCGCCCGCGCCCGGGCGCAGACTTTCGGTGCCAGCGTAGGCGCCGCCCTTTAGGGCGGCACATGCCGGGCTGAAGCCCGCCTCTACATCTTTTCTGTTGCATGAAGATGAAAGTGACCGTATAGTAACTGGCAACAAAAGGAGACTGCCATGCCGATACCCAAACTCAGCGAACGCCGCCGAGGCGAGCGGGCACTCGTGAACCGGCCCGTGACGCTGGTGGTTGATTCCACCCACGACCAGATCGCCCACACCGCCTTTGCCATCGACCTTTCCGAAGTCGGCGCCCGGCTTCGCGCCGGGATCGATTTGCAGCCGGGCCAAATGGTGACGATTATTCCGAACGAAGGCAGCGCCCAGTCGGTCAAGAGCCAAGTCATCTGGGTGGGCGAGAAAGGCTCGACTCGGTCCGGGCAGGCAGGCCTTGCTTTCCTACAGTCGGTCATGGTCAGCCTGTGATGAGACGGGTGGAGTTGTCACGGCAGTGGATTCCCGCCTTCGCGGGAATGACGGCATCCCCGGCCGGTATCGACGTGGCGGATTCCCGCTAACCAAAGCCTCCCTGCTTCGTCATACCCCTTTTGAACGGAACAATTCCCCATTCATTGCCGTAGATGATCTTGAGGAGGCATAACCGGCAAATGGTCAGCCTTGGATTTCTGGATTCGTTGTGGCGGGATTTGCGCTTCGGACTGCGTCAATTTCGCCGCAATCCCGCGTTCACGGTCGTCGCCGTTTTGACTCTGGCGTTGGGAATTGGCGCCAACACGGCCATCTTCACGCTGGTTGACGCGGTAATGCTCAGGAGCCTGCCGGTGTTGAATCCCAACCAGCTTTATCGCCTGGGCGGCAACGACAACTGTTGCGTAAATGGCGGGTTCCAGGACGATTGGGCCATTTTCTCGTTCGCTCAGTACCAGCAGTTCCGCGATCACACGCCCGAATTCAGTCAGATGGCCGCATTCCAGGCCGGCCTGATGGACTTGGGCGTCCGCCGCCACGGCCAAACGGGACCGGCCGAACCGTACGTGGGCGAGTTCGTCTCGGGCAATTACTTTTCCATGTTCGGCCTCGGCGCCTTCGCCGGGCGCGTTATTTCGCCGGGGGACGACAGGGCCAACGCCGCGCCCGCGGCGGTGATGAGCTACCGCACCTGGCAACAGCACTTCGGCGGCGATCCTTCAGTGATCGGCTCGACCTTCACCATCAACACCCTGCCTTACACCTTGGCAGGCATCGCTCCACCCGGTTTCTTCGGAGACCAGTTGCGTCCCGATCCGCCGGATTTTTGGCTGCCGCTGGCCACTGACCCAGCCTTGAACGGACAAAGTTCGATCCTGAACCACCCGGACATTGACTGGCTCTACCTGATCGGGCGCTTGAAGCCCGGCGCGAAGCCGGCCAGCGTCCAATCCGAGGTCACCGTTGAGCTGCAACAATGGCTCACCGCCCAACCGGACCTTACCGCCCGCGATCGTGCGGATCTCAGCAAACAGCACATCGTCGTGGTGCCCGCCGGGGGCGGCGTGACCAACATGAGGCAGGAAACTGCCGCCGGCCTTCGCCTGCTGATGACCATTTCCGGCCTGGTGCTGCTGATTGCCTGCGCCAACATTGCCAATCTGCTGCTGGCGCGCGGCGCCGCCAGCCGTTCGGACACTGCCATCCGGGTGGCGCTGGGCGCGCCACGGTGGCGGCTCATCGGGCAAGTCCTCACCGAAAGCATATTGCTTGCGGTGTTGGGCGGAGTGGCAGGACTTTACCTCGCCTACGCTGGAACCCGGACCATCCTGCTGGTGGCGTTCCGTGGGGCGCACTATGTACCCATCGGTGCTGATCCTTCCTTGCCGGTGCTGGGTTTCGCCTTCCTGCTCTCGCTGGCCACGGGTGTCGTGTTCGGCGCGGCGCCCGCCTGGATCACTTCGCACTCCGATCCCGCTGAAGCCCTGCGCGGCGCAGGGCGCTCCACCCGCGACCGCGCTTCGCTGGCGAGAAAGGCTTTGGTCGTGGTGCAAGTGGCGCTCTCAGCGGTACTGCTGATTGGAGCCGGCCTGCTCACCCAAAGCCTGCGTCATCTCGAAAACCAGAGTTTTGGCTTTGAGACCGAGGGCCGCCTGGACGTGAGGGTTGATCCAGCCCTCGCCGGATATAAGCCAGAAAAACTATTCGGACTCTACCAGCAGATCGAGCAGCGCTTTCCGCAGATCCCTGGCGTGCTTAGCGCCAGCTATTCGCTCTACAGCCCGATGCGAGGCGACAATTGGTCCTCCGGCATTCAAGTTGAAGGGCGCACCTTAGATGAGCGGGGACGAAGCCCTTCCTGGGACCGCGTTGGCCCGAATTACTTTGAAACCATCGGCACCCGCTTGCTGCGCGGCCGGGTGATCGGCGACCAGGACACGCCTAATTCACGCCGCGTGGCGGTTGTCAACCAGACCTTCGCGCAAAAATATTTTCCGAAGCAAGACCCACTCGGCCAGCACTTTGGGATTGGAGACGCGAGCCACGCCGGAGACTTTGAGATCGTGGGCATTGTGCAGGATGCAAAGTACCAGGACGCGCGTCGGCCTGCCTACCCGACGTTCTTTCTGCCCTTCCTGCAAACGGTGACGGACAAGGAGCCTTCCTACAACACAGGGATGCTCCGTTCCAATTACATCGGGGACATCGAGCTCCGTGTGGCTGGCAAGCCCGAGAACCTGGAAGCCGCGGTGCGGCGGACGCTCGCCGATATTGACCCCAACATGACCGTGCTGAACATGCAAAGCTTTGCCGAACAGCTCAGCCTCAATTTCAATCAGGACCGGCTGATCGCGCGGCTCACGGAACTCTTTGGTTTGCTGGCTCTCATCCTCGCATGTGTCGGGCTTTACGGGGTCACATCATATTCCGTGGCCCGGCGCACCAATGAAATCGGCATCCGCATGGCTTTAGGCGCGGACCGCCGCAACGTGATCGGTCTGGTGCTCCGCGAGGTCATGGCGCAGATCGTTTTGGGCCTGGCCCTCGGCATCCCAGTGGCTCTGGCTGGAGGCCGCTTGATGGCGAGCCAGCTTTACGGACTCAAGGCGTCCGACCCGTGGATTCTCGGCTTAGCTGCCCTGGTCCTCGCCTCCTGCGCCGTGATTGCCGGATTCATTCCCGCCCGACGCGCCGCTTCCATTGATCCCTTGCAGGCGCTGCGCAGCGAATAGGCGTGACGCGAGTGTAATCTTCCCAAAATTTCTTTTTGACGATTTTCTCCACGACCGTCCAAGACGGTCGCAGCGGGGCCGTAGGGCCGACCCTTGGGCCGGCCAAATCCACGCGGGCGGGCACAAGACCCGCCCCTACAAATCGGGCGGCGGAGATCGCGCAGGTCTTTATTTTTGAGCAAAGCCGGCCCGGATTTGCTATCCTCTCGGTTCGTTTAACTTAATAGACCCACGATCTCCGGATCATTGCCGACATGAATCAGTCTTCAGCCCCGGCACAAACCGCCGCAGGAACCGCGCCCAAGCTGCGCCGCGTTCTCACCCTTTCCGATTTGATCTTCTACGGCATCGTTTTGATCCAGCCCATCGCCCCAGTACCGTTGTTTGGTGTTGCTCAGAAGCTTTCGGACGGCCACTTTGTGACCACCATCCTGATTGCCATGTTCGCCATGATGATTACGGCGTTCAGCTACGGCCGCATGGCGGCCATCTATCCGGCAGCCGGCTCGGCCTATACTTACGTCGGCAAGGGCCTCAATCTCCACCTGGGCTTTCTGGCGGGCTGGGCCATGTTGCTGGACTATCTCTTGCAGCCGCTCATCAATACCATCTGGATCGCAACGGCCATTCACAGCCGGTATATCCCCAAAATGCCCTACGCCGTTGCCGCGCTCCTCGTTATCGGCATCGTGACCGTTCTCAATTTACGCGGCATCAAATCCTCAGCCCGCGCCAACAAAGTCCTGCTCGCCTTCATGTGCGTTGTCATTGTCGCTTTCGTTGCCTTGGCCGTTCATTACCTTTGGCATTCCGGCGGCTGGGGAGGACTCTTCTCGATTCAGCCGTTTTACGACCCGAAGACTTTCAGCTCTCATAAAATCTGGATGGCCACTTCGTTTGCGGCGCTGACTTACATTGGTTTTGACGGCGTGACCACGCTTTCCGAGGACGTTCAAAACCCCAAGCGTAATGTTCTGCTGGCCACCGTCATCGTCTGCTTGTTTACCGGAGTGTTTGGCGGGCTGGAGGTTTATCTGGGGCAGCGGGTGTGGCCCAATTGGCGAACCTTTCCGAATCTGGAAACCGCGTTCATGGACGTTTGCCATCGCGTCGGCGGCTCCGTTCTATTTCAGGCGATGGGCGCAGTGCTGATCCTTGCGGCGTTTGGAAGCGCCTTGAATGGCGGTTTGGGCGCGGCCCGATTGCTCTTTGGAATGGGACGGGACGGGGTGATGCCCAAGAAAATCTTTGGATATCTCAGCCCCGGCAGCAGCACGCCCACTTATAATATCCTGATTATCAGCGCCGTGGCATTAGGCGGCGCGATAGGTCTGAATTACATCGGCAACGCTTACGAACACGCGGGAGAACTCCTAAACTTCGGCGCCTTCCTGGCCTTCATGGGAGTGAACTTCGCCACCTTCTGGCAGTTCACGGTGGTGCGCCGTCCGGGCTACAAGCGTCGGGTTCTGGCTGATGCCATTTTGCCGCTCTTTGGATTCGTTTTCTGCGCCCTGATCTGGTGGAACCTTAACTCGCTTGCCAAGACAGTTGGCGGCATCTGGTTCTTGATCGGTCTCATTTATGTCGGGATCACTACACATGGTTTTCGCACTCAACCGGCCGCCATCGACTTCAGCGAGTCGTGAGGCTTGACAGGGCCGGTTATATTTGTTGTTTCTTGATACTGCTATTCATAATTACGGTAACATATTCGCACAACTGGCCTTAAGGACCCCTCGCCCCCGGTCCCTCACCCCGTGGGGAGAGGGTGGCGCGCAGCGCCGGGTGAGGGGCTTATGCTGCGTCCGCGAACTTGCGAAATGCTGTACCTAGGATCAACTCTCTGATTGTCAAGGTGACCATGCCATCCAAACTGCCTGATTACGTGAAGGCGTCAATTCCGAACCCGCCTGACAAACGGGCGCCGTGGTACAAGAATACCTTTCCATCCTACGCGGGGATTTTCCTTTGGGTCGGCTTCTACCTGGGAATCGCCGGCCCGACCTTAGATCAGGGGACCGTCGAAGCGTGCATGGCGGGCCTGGTGGTGGCGGGGTTGCTCTGTTTCGCCTTGTATTATTATGTGCCCGGAATGCTGGGCATGCAGACAGGACGCACGCTCTACATCGTAGGAACTTCCACCTTCGGGACCACGGGTGGCTACGTCATGCCCGGCCTCCTGATGGGCCTCCTGCAATTGGGCTGGATTGCGGTGGGCACTTGGATTTCGGCGGATTTTATCTTGAAGGGACTTCACAAGGATTCGAAGACCCTTTTTACCGGGATCGTGTTGGTGTGGGTCTACGGTCTCGCCTGGGTTGCGATCAAGGGAATCAAATACGTCGCCAAAGTCGCGCAGGTCCTGAACTGGGTGCCGCTCATTATGATTGTCATCGTATTCTGGGCAAACCGAGGCGGAATCCCCAACTACCGTCCCACTCATCCGAACCCGTGGGGTGGATTTTTGGCAACACTGGCCGTGGTGATCGGCTTCTTTGCGACAGCGGGCGCGGCGGGCACAGATTTCGGCATGAGTAATCGCAATCGAGGTGATGTTTTTTGGGGCGGTTTGACCGGCATCACATTGCCCATCATCGTGGCGGGTGGACTGCCCATCCTGGCCGTCGCGGGGTACATCGGAAGCACCGGAGACCGCACAAACTTTGCCTATACGGTGGCGATTGCCCGCGTGGGCGTGCTCGCTCCTGTGATGTTCTTCTTGTTTGCGGCGGCGTCTGTGGTGCCCGTCTGCTTTTCCTCTTTTATCGCCGCCAACAGTTTTGCCACCATGTTGCCTAAGATTCCACGCACCGTTTCCACGCTGATCGGCGTCACCCTCAGCGCCGTTCTGGCCATCACCGGCATCGCCCAGAATCTGGTGGGCTTTTTCACGATTGTGGGAGCTTCCTTCGGACCGATTTGCGGAGCCATGGTGGCGGATTATCTCCTGGCCGGCAAAAAATGGTCAGGACCTCGGCGCGGCATCAATTGGGCCGGGTATGCCGCATGGGCCATCGGTTTTGCAGTGGGGATTTTGGGGAGCATTCCTGGCGTGCCCTCCAGTTGGGTTCAGGATGACCGGCCCGCGGTACTCTTTTCATTTATTGTAGGCTTCGTGGTTTATTACCTTCTGTCGATAGCTGGACTAAGGCCGGAAGTTGTGCCACCGGAAGAATTGCATCAATAAGTTGTCAATTCGTCGACCGGATTCCAGCCTCGCTCACGCCGTCAGGTCAATCGAAGAAGCCGCCGCTGGAAAGCTGGTGGCAGGCCTGTCGCCAGGCCTGCTGCACCCAGGATGGAACTCAGCATTTGTGAAGCCGAGCCGTGATGATGATGGTATGCCTGGCTCAGCGGGCTGTTGCTGGAGGTTTGTGTGATTGAAGGCGCGTTTTGGGCCCAGAGTGCTGTTATCCTGTTGCGCCTGGGTCAAATGGCCGGCCTCCAAGGCCTGTGCCAAGGAGCTGTCAGATAATAACTGTTCCATTTCGGACCCAATACATCCCATCACCCCTGCCCTCTCCCTGCAAGCGGGGAGAGGGTGACGCGAAGCGGCGGGCGAGGGGTGCCGGTTGGAAAATGGAACAGTTATTTCTGAACGGGCCCTAATTCCTGAAAAGTTGTCTGGGCCGGCTGGGAGTTGCTTTGCATGGATGAGCCAATCGACCAGCGCGGCGGCGACCTCAAGTCGAACTGGGCAATAAACCTCTTCTCTGCAAGGTTTGGACCCAGCAAGACTTGCCCTGCAACCGGCTGCAGCCACCCTAAGTTCCTGACAACGAAACGTGCGTTTTCCTGTCCCTCGCCTGGGCAGTGGATTTTCGGATGATGAGTTGCGTATCCACCACATACTCGGCCCCTTTGTGGTTCTTGGAAGTCAGGATTCGCTGCAAGGCTTTGAATGCCACCCTGCCGAGTTCCTCACGGGAAAGGATGGACGTGGTCAGTGGTGGATAGGCAAAGTGGGCCAAGTCAATGTCGTCGAATCCCACCACGGAAACTTCGCCCGGCACTTCCACTCCCGCCTCGCGTAAAGCCTGAAGCACTCCAATCGCCGTCAGATCGTTACTGCAAAGAATGGCGGTCGGAAGCCGCGGTTGCGACAGCAGGATGCGAGCCGCCTCTGCCCCTCCGTCTGCCCGATGGTTGCCCTCCAGCGTCTGTTCCGAAGACAGCCCACACTTTTCGAGATTTTCAATGAAGGCGTTGCGGCGAAGATTGGCGGAGCGAAGCGATTTCGGGCCGGAAATGAAGGCGAAATCCTGGTGCCCCAGCTCGCGAAGATGCGAAATGGCTTGGCTGATTCCGTGGGAGTAATCGACCCGAATGTTACTCATCCACGGCTTAACCTCGCCCACATCAAGAAAGACAACGGCCACCTCGTTGGCAGCCAACTCTTTCGCGAGCTCGGGATCCATTTCCGAGGTCATGACGGCGACGCCCGGGGCCTTATTCTCAATCATTCTTCGCACCGCAGCCCGGATGCGGTGAGGCTCATAATTCGTGTTACAGAGAAAGAGGTCCTTGCCTTTTTCCAGCGCCACTGACTCAAAGCTCTTGATGATTTCCGGGAAGAAGGGATTGCAAATGTCGGAGACAATCAAGCCGAAGAAGTCGCTTCGCCCGCTGGCCAAGCGCCGGGCATGAGCGTTCTTGTAGAACCCGAGGTGCTGGATGGCTTCGAAAATCCGCTTCTGCGTTTCGGGCGCAACGTGGCGGGTCTTGTTGAGCACGTGGGAAACGGTGGTAACGGAAACTCCAGCCCGGTCTGCCACTTGCTTCATACTTGCCGCCATAGTTCGCTCTCCTCTTAATATCCCGCTAATATCCCGCAGGCGGCTCTTGTGCCCGCCCGAAAGATGTAATGTGGGGACAAGCCCCGTGCCAACTCCCCGGCGGGCGCGACTTCCGTCCAAACCGTGACCAGCGGGCGCTGTTGTGACTTTGAAGCGGCTAGCACCTTATCTTTGAATACGATGTCTGCCAGCAACGGTTCTCTCTAGGGGATTCATAGCCGAAACATGAGCTTATCCATGCCGTCTCAAAATTTACATAAAAGTTAAATATAATCAAAAAAATCTATTGACACAATACAATTCACTATGTTACAAAGCAAGCGTAATCGGCAAACGCTTGCGTTAAAGAGTGCTGGTTTTTTTGCTTTTCTTCGTCAACATAAAGACAGAGCGTCAACAGCAGCTTGCGTAACACGTGCCGTATTCTGCGGCACGTCTGAAAGGAGCAACTCAATGAACCGCATGATGCTTCGCCAGATCACGGGATGGGCAGGGCGCATACTTTGGCTGGTTCCACTTTGCCTGCTTTGGGCTTCGCCTGTGGCAGGGCAAACCATTTTCGGGACCATTACGGGCACGGTCACGGATCAGAGCGGGGCGGCGGTGCCCGGAGCGGTCGTCACGGTAACGAATGAAGGTACAGGAATCCAGCGACGAGTGACCACCGCAGGAACTGGCGTTTATGTTGCGCCGGACCTGGACGTGGGCACTTATCGTGTGCGCGCTGAAAAGACTGGGTTCCGCGCATATGAAAAGACCGGAGTACACCTCAACGCTGACCGCACGGTTGACGTGGATGCCCGGCTCGTTATTGCCTCTACCGGTACAACGGTCGACGTGACCAGCACAGCGGCCCCGATTAATACCCAGACGGGAACCATCGCCAATGTGACGCTTCCGACGCAGTTGCAGCAAATGCCCGTCATCACACGGCAAAAAGGGGATGAGGCCTTATATGGCTACGAATTGTATAACGTCGGTGTGAGTGAACAGCAATGTGGGGGATGCGGTATTGATGCCAACGGGTCCAGGGGCGCGGGCTATAACCAGCAAGCTACGGTCGACGGTATTACCGCAATGTCCGGTCTGGATGGAGTGGGAGGAAGCACGGTGCAGACTGGCCTCGAAGCCACCGGAGAAGTCAGCGTGCAGCTTGCCAATGCGCCCGCCGAGTTCAGCCAGCCCGTCCAGATGACCATGGTCAGCAAATCCGGCACCAACCAGTTCCACGGCAGCGTGTTCGAGGACTACAACGGAAATGCCCTCAATACGCGAAACTTTTTTTCGAGCAGCGTTCCATTCCGTGTCTACAATGATTTCGGAGCAAGCCTGGGCGGACCGATCAAGAAAAACAAGACGTTCTTTTTTGGCGATTACGAAGCCTCGCGGGAATCCACGGCGGTGATTGACACCCTCAACGTGCCACTTCCCGCCTGGCGCACCGGCGATTTTAGCGGCCTTTCCAAGACCATTAAGAATCCATTCACTGGCCAGCCTTTTTCAGGCAATATGATTCCTTCGTCCATGATCAGCCCGGTCTCGCAGAAGATCCAGTCCCTTTACTTCCTGCAACCGAACTTTGGGCCTCCCGGGCTCCAGGCCGGCAACTATCGCGCCCTACTTAGCCCCGGAAACAACGGCGTAACCATCTACGATAAATTCGATGCCCGTATTGACCATAATTTCGGCCCCAAAGACACTTTGTTCGGACGTTTCAGCTATAACCGCATGCCCATCAATGCTTATGTTGCTCACGCCATTCCGCCTTTTGGATTTCGCACGTCGTTGCGCGTGGCCAGTTCCGGAGTGATATCTTGGACGCACACGTTTACCCCGAACGTGTTGAACGAATTCCGAGCCGGCTTTGCGCGGGATAATAATCAAATCAAAAGCCCGGTGATCGGGAGCCAGATTCTTCAGCAGGTGGGAATTCAGGGGGTGGTCACTACAGGAATACCCACTTACCCATCCTTTAACGTATCCGGGCTGACGGCGCCGGGTGGAGTGCCCAACTTCGGCGGTATCACCACAAACTTTGAGTGGACCGACAATTTGAGCTGGGTGCACGGATCACATTCCATGAAGTTCGGCTTCGACGTCATTCGCGACCGCGACAGCGCCTTCTTTTACGGAGGGAGCGTCTATGGCGCATATAGTTTCACAGGGGCTTTTACAGGTTCCGCTTACGCTGATTTCCTGCTTGGACTTCCACAATCCACAGGTAATACCATACCCAATCCCCTCCCACATTGGTTTGGCAACTGGTGGAGCGCCTACGCGCAGGACCAATTTAAGGTCACGCGCAATTTGACGCTCAACTACGGCGTGCGGTGGGAAGCCCAAGGACCGTATTACGACAATCGAGGCCAGCTTTATAACTTTGATACCAAGACGGGCGCGCTGGTCGTTCCCAACCAAGGCCTGAAGCACATTAATCCCCAATTCCCCACCAACATTCCCATCGTGACGGCCAGCCAGGCAGGCTTTCCTGCGAACACGCTCCTGGATAGCCACCACGCCTATTTCTACCCGCGTCTTGGCTTTGCTTATCGGCCTTTTTCAAGCGACAAAACTGTTATTCGCGGTGCCTATGGGATTTATGGACTGACCACCTACGGGAGCGCTGCCGGCTATTTGTCAGGCGGGCCATTCTCTGGCGGAGAGGGTTTTACTAACCAAATCGTTAATGGTACCCCTCTTTTCAGTTTTCCCGATCCCTTTCTGACATCGGGGACAACGCCGGCGGAGGCGGTTGACGGCATCAATCCCCACTTGGGCGTTGGATATATGCAGCAATGGAATCTAACGGTGGAACGCGAGATGGGCGGGTTCGCCCTGAGCGCCAGTTACGTCGGAACGCACACGGTCAATATCCCGTACGTCCGCAATATCGATCAGCCTGTGCCGAGCACGACGCCTTTCTCGGCCTCTGAGCTTCCGTATCCCGCCTACATTGCGGTCGCTCAGTCCGACCAAGGTGCGACGGACAAGTACAATGGCCTGCAACTTTCCGCTAGAAGGTCGTATGGTAAAAACTTGTTCCTTAACACAGGATTTACTTGGGCGAAGGACCTCACTGATTACCAGGACGCCTCCTGCTTTGGCTGCGCCAATCAGATTCAGAATGCATACAACCGCGCCGCGGATTACGGCAATAACTCCATGTATCCGGCAAAGACCTTTTTCGCTCAAGTGGTCTACGCGCTTCCTGTGGGGCAAGGGCAGTATTTCCTAGGTAACGCTTCAAAAGCGGCCGACCTGCTTGTGGGGGGATGGCGGATGGCTTGGATGGTGGACGCCCACTCGGGTTTGTTCTTCACTCCCAGCTTTGATGGGTTCGACACTTCGAATACTAACAATCCCGGCGGCAGACCCGACGTAATCGCTGGTGTGAGCCCTGTGCCCTCGACAGGACAGACGATAAACAATTGGCTCAATCCGGCGGCTTTCAAGATTCCAGGTTGCACCAACGCCAATCCCTTATGTTCGAATCCTGCCAATATCGGACGATTCGGAAACGCGGGCGTGAACACTTTGGAAGGCCCGGGATTGACGGACTTCGACCTCTCGCTGATGAAGGATTTTCACCTGACTGAGAGATTCACTATGCAGTTTCGCGCCACCGCCACCAACGTATTTAATCATCCGAATTTCGGCATGCCGGCATCGGACATCAGCTCTCCAGGAACATACGGGACGGTGACAAGCACTGCCTTTGATTTATACGGGCAACAATCCCGATTCATCGATTTCATGCTGCGGTTGCAATTCTGACGGGCCGGTCACTCCGCGCGAAGCAGGCAGCGCGGGAGACGAGGAAAAAACGGGGTTGGAAGTGGGTTTGAATCAAGAGTACGTGCTCAAGCCGAGACGACGGTGAAGGCTATCCCGCACCAAGGAAGGCGTATAATAATAAGACGTCGAAAAGCAGGGGATGTATTTCAAACCCCGTGATTTTCCTCGTCTTCCGCGAGCCATGATGCGATTGTTACTTCCCCTCATCACTTTGTTCGCTGTGGTTGTGGCGGTCGCGGGTCCCCCACCTCCGGATCCAAACGCCAGCTTGAAAGGCTTACTCCAGGAGATTCGGTCCGAAGTCCAGCCCGATCAGGCCATGGATTTCATGCGGCACATCTATTCGACCGACCGCTGGTTCACCTTTCCGAAGTTTACTGAGACCGCTGAATATCTTCGTGGCGCGATGACGCGGATCGGACTTGAGAGAGTGGAGCGGCTGGGGGCGCCTGCGGATGGCACGAGCCAGTTCGGTTACTGGACAGAACCTCTCGCCTGGGATGTCAAGAATGCCCGGCTTGAAATCATCGACCCCGTCGTTCCGGTGGGAGAGCGTGTCCTTGCCGATTATCAGCGAGTGCCGTGTTCAGTGTGCATGTGGAGCGGATCGACCCCTCCCCAGGGTGTTACAGCAGAGGTCGAGGAGCTGAAAGAAACGAAGCCGGATGCAATTGCTAAGCTGGACCTGCAGGGAAAGCTGGTGCTCACCGCGCAAGTTCCTACTGACATCAAGTGGGCGCTGGCCAAGGCCGGCGCACTCGGGGCCATTAACACTTACACTGAAAACCAAGGTCTGGTCGATGGCCGCCAGTGGATCAACGCCTGGGGTGACAACGGCTGGGCCTTCACCAAGAGCAACGCTCCGCTGCTTTGCTTCTCTATCTCCCCACGGGAGGCAGCTCTCGTCCGCAGGCTCCTGGCTGAACACGGATCGGTGCACGTAAGAGCGATTGTGAACAGCCACTATTACAAAGGAATCTATCCCTACGTGACGGGGGTGATTCCCGGAACGGGCCGGGAAGAAGTGCTCACTCTCGGCCATAACTCAGAACAGGGAGCAGAGGACAACGCAACCGGTGTTTCCGCCATGCTGGAAGCAGCCGCGACGCTGAACCGGTTGATTGCTTCGGGCCGGCTGCCCCGGCCGAAGCGCAGCATCCGCATTCTCACGATGCCGGAAATGTATGGCTCCATGCATTACATCGCCACCCACCCAGATCGGATGCGCCGCACCATAGCGGCCATCACCGTGGATACGCCTGCCGGCCCTTACGAGCTCGCAGGGACGGAATACACGTTCTCGGTGGACCCGCAAGTGGCGAGCTCTTATGTTGACGCCTTCATTTTAAAGGTTGCCGAAGATTATTTCCCATCGATTGACCTCGGTTTTCACGATTATTACCTCAGAAAGGTCGGCCGGCCCTGGCATGGGCATCGCTATATGGCTTGGTCCGACAGTTACTTGAGTGACCCGGCTATCGGCGTCGCCGACGTAGCGGTATCGAGCGACAGCGGCGTCGAGACCCACCATAACAGTGAAGATACGCCGAACCGCATTGACCCCCGCTCGCTTCGCGACCTTGCCGTCGTTGACGCAACCTTTCTCTACTACCTTGCGAACGCGGGAGAGACTGAAGCCGCATGGCTGGCGCAATTAAGTGAAACTCGGGGTTATGAAATGATCGTGCAGTCCGTTCAGCCCTCGTTGGATGCCATCGCCACAGCAAGCAACACCCAGCAGCTCAGCGAACTCTGGGAAGAGGCAATTCAGAAAGTTGATTATACGGTAGGGCGAAACACACAGGCCGTGAATTCTGTCGTGCGTCTGCTACCGCAGGCTGACCGGGCCGTACTGCTTGATTCTCTTGCTCCTCTCAGCGAAGGACTTCGCCGCTTTGGTGAAGGGCAAGCAGGGCGCGTGCATGAAGCGATCCGGGAACGGGCCCGCTTGCTTGGTGTAACCGCTCCCGCAAAGCCGGCTGAGACTGGGAACTCAGAAGAAGCTCTCGCCGCTGGGATTGTGGTAAAGCGCAAGCGTTTTGGCACCCTTCCCCTGGATGAAATCGCGCCCGACCGGCGGGAGGGCTACCCTTCAGGAGCATGGGACCTCGTGCCGATCACGGCCTTATACTGGTGCGATGGGCATCGGCCGCTCTCCGACGTCATTCATCTCACAGAAATGGAACGTGGCCCGGTAAACTTTGACTTTGTGGGCTACTTCAGCTTCCTCAGAAAGCACGGCTACGTCGAGTTCGTGAAAGGCAATTAGTTCTGCTCCAGCCCCGAACGCTGCATGGTAAATACTGCAACGGAGGAAGGTGACTTTGTCGCGATTGACGAGTGATCCGTTCAGGCATTCTGTTCCGATCATCGCGATCGCTCTCATTTCGATCTTCCTTGGCCCGCAATTCCTGAACGCTAAGCTAGACCAGGAGGCAGTTATCGCCGCCCGTGTGCTTGATGCGGAGACTGCCGCAGTTATTCCTTGTACCGTCACCATTCAAACCAGCGATCACCATATTCTGATCGAAAACCCGGCCTTCGCAGGAGGGTTCCAGTCGAGCGGCCAGTTCGAGAAAACGGTTCCGCCAGGAGAGACCACGATAACGGTCAGCCGTGGGTTTGATTATGTTGCCCAGCAACGTAAACTCGACCTGCGCCCGGCGCAGCGCGTGCAGATCACCTTCCGGTTACGCCGCCAGGCGGGTCTGCGCCGCCTCGGATGGTACTGCGGAGACAACCATGTCCACATGATTCATGGCGAGGCAAAAATTCCTGTGGACTTCCCCTATTTGGCGCTGGCGGCGAGAGCGGCAGGACTTGATTATATGTCGGTTGCTCAGAACTGGAATCTTCCTCCCGAGCAAATAACCCCCGCTCGCCTGACCGCATTGTGCAAAATTGTAAGTACGCCGGATTTTATACTTGCCTGGAACATGGAGGCTCCAAAAAACTATTGGCGCGGCGATGTCACTCATTGTCTCGGACATTGTTGGACGCTGGGTATGCGTGGCTACACGCCAGAAGGCCAGGACGCCATTCAAGCGCTGTCCCAGATGAGCGCCCACGATTATGAGAGTGAAAAGACTCCGACTCCCAATTTTGATTCGCAGGCTTTGATTCATGCGCTTGGAGGCCTTGTTGCCTATACTCATCCTTGCCGCTGGGGGTGGGGAACGTGGGGAGGCAAAGGCATATACCCCGTCGAGGTGGGGAAGTTCATTTCCAATCTGGCGGAGGAACTCCCGTACGACACCGTGGTGGGCCCCACTTACGACGCCATGGATATTCTGATGCAGTCTTGGGACAGGGAAAACTACCGGGAAGCTCAAGAGCTTTGGTTTCTGTTATTGAACAAAGGGTATCGAATGCCGGGCACCGCCTCCACGGATGCCTCTTTTGATAGTTCCGGACATGCTCTGCCTGGGATCGTGCGGGTCTACACTCGCATTGAAGGCCCGCCCAGCATTGCCGCGATCGCGCGGGCCATGAAAGCTGGGAGGAACTTTGTGACCAGCGGTCCGCTGCTGTTATTGGACATAGGAGGCCATCCGGCCGGAGACGTCGTCCACATCAGTCAGCCTTCGGATTTTCGAGTGAGACTGGAGGCCTGGCCTTCGGGGGCCGTCGGCGAGCACCTTACTAAAGTGGAATTAATTCGTAACGGCGAAATTGTGAGGGTGTTCCCTGTCAGCAATGGAAAAAGGGAGTTCACATCTGAACTCAGCATTCACGAAAAAGGAACCGCGTGGTATATTGCGCGTTGCTTCGGGTCTGATGATTTGCAGGTTGCCATCACCAATCCGATTTACTTTGAGAGCAGTGATTATAGACCGCCGCAGCCCACGCTGGCGCGCATTACGGGAATCGTGACCGACAAGGCGACGGGAAAGCCTCTGGATGGCGAGTACGAGATCGTCCGCATGGTGGGCCTAACCCCTTTCCGACAATCGAAGCATGAATTTAGAGGCGGACGATTCACACTTGAGGCGCCGGGAACCGCAAGATTACGAGTCCAATCGCCGGGTTATAAGCCCGTGATGAAGAGTGTGTTTATAGACTACGTGCCCCTTTTGCAAATGACCTTGAATATGCGGGAGGCAGAGCTGACCGATTGGCGAACGTTTCGTGAGATGAAGCATCTGCTCCGCGGTGTGCGCATCGAGTTCCAACTTGCCCGAATGGACGGGGGTGCGCTATAGTGTTCAACCTGACCAACACGCCTCAATTTGGCAACCCTGGATTCGGCGGGAACGGTGTGATCGCTGCTCCTGGCGCCACCGATTTCACCAGCACCAATTTCGGCAAAATCCTAGCTACCAGTGACGGCTCTTTCGATCAACGCGAAATCCAATTCGCGCTGAAGTTTTATTGGTAATCGGAAGGGCGGGGCCGCTTGTGCCGGCCCCGCCCTTGCAACCGGCTCCGAACCGGTTGTGTAGCACCGCGTAGTCATACCCGGGCCGCGTCAATATTCCCCGAAAATAACCATGTAACGGACTGTTGTTCTGCCCTGAAGATGGGGATTGCTCCTTTTGATGTGAGAGGCAGAAGGTCCACTGCGATTTCATGACGCGCATGGCGCCGCGCAGAGCGCTAAGCTAGTTGAGAAAGAGATGCGTAACGGTATGCGCGCCCTTCAGTCACCGGAATTCCGGTTTGGAATTCCTCGTCACATAAAATCTGTCTTTATTATCTCTGGCATGCTGTCTCCGAGTCCAACGAACTAGATCACGTGGGAGACTAGAGGGAGGGAATGATGTTCGATAGTCTTATTCGTCGCAGCTTTCTAAAAGCAGCAGCCGTTTGCGGATTGGGTGCCCCCCTAGCCGTGGCCGGGGTGAAAGTTCCCGAAGGTCAGTTGACAGGAATATCAAGTGGTTCTTCGGATGCCGCTTTTCGCACACCGAGCTTCGCCAGTCTTAAGTCGTTTCTTGATTCCATACCTGCCATCGACACGCACGACCATCTCCATCCCTTTGACCAATTACCAGGGTTGGTTGAAACCGAGAGGGGACGGGGAGTAAACCTTTACGGGCTTTGGAAAAGTTCCTACTTAACCAAAATTGATAATCTTGCCGAATGGAGAGACGCTGAGCCGTTTGAGTCCTGGTGGACACGAGCCAAGGAGGATTTCAAAAACGTTCACGCAACAGGTTTTTATCGATACATGCACACTAGCTTTAAAGATCTCTACGGGGTCGATTTTGACCGTATCTCTGACTCAAAGGCTAAAGTCTTGGACCAGCGTATCTTTGAAAATTATCGCGATGAGCGATGGCTTTTTCATGTGATCACAGATCGTGCCAATATCGAGCTAATGTTTATTGATCCCTTCTGGGCTCGATTTGATTTCAGAATCTCATATCCTTTTCAAGTATTGGTTTTCAACGTCACCACGCTCACAAGAGGTTTTCACGCGTCAGAGTTTGATGGTCACCCTTTTGATGACCCGTTCGTTTTCGCTCGAACTCAAGGGTTGCCACCCGTCAAATCTTTGGATGATTATTTGAGTCTGCTGGATCAGATGTTCACTATCGCAAAGAAAAATGGCGCCGCATGCTTGAAAACTACGGCAGCGTATGAAAGAACACTTCAATTCGACGATGTGCCCAAAGGGCGAGCTACCCGAGTTTTTGGTCATCCTCGGTCTGCCTTGGCTGCGGCAGATGTAAAAGAGTTTGAGGACTTCATCATGTGGAGACTTGTGGAACTCAGTGCCAAGCACGATTTACCTTTTCAGATCCACACGGGCGACGCCAGAATCGGGGGATCCAGCCCGATGTTTTTGGTTAATCTAATTGACGCAAACCCCCGAACAAAGTTCATTCTGTTTCACGGAGGGTTTCCTTGGGTTGGTGAAACAGGAGCAATCGTTCAAAAGTATCCGGATAGAGTGTGGATCGATTCGGTATGGCTCCCGACAATCAGCTTCACCCTGGCCAAGAGGGCATATCACGAATGGTTGGAGGTCTTGCCTTCCAACCGTATCATGTGGGGCAGCGACGACTACTCTGCTGAGGGCATTTTCGGCGAAACCGAACTAACCCGTCGATGCCTGGCTGAAGTGTTGGCAGAGAAGGTCGACCGCGGGGACCTTCCAGATTGGTACGCTAGGCAAATAGGAAAGCAAATTCTTCGCGACAATGCTCTGGAGCTTTTCCCCCAGCTCCAGGCTCGAATTGTGAAGGAAGAGGTCGGACAGCATCAAGTTCAACGGCATGGACCGTGATTGTAGCCGATGTCGAGCCATGAAATAGGCTCGCATTTTGACGCTCTACTAATCACAACTGTGAGGCTTTGATGTTCCGATACTGTGTTGCCCTCATCTCTCTTTTCCTCTTTTGTGCTGTATGCCCGGGTCAAGAAAGAAGCCTGGAACTTGCTAATCTCAGTGATTTCCGGCTGGAACGACGGCCGACTTTGGCTGTAATGCTTTCGAGGTACCCGGGCAAGCCATTCACGGTAACGGAAACCATAACGTTAACCACTGGATGAACCCCGCGGCGTTTTCACAACCACCGGTGGCCACGGCAATCTCAAGCACGGACTTTGCTGCGCTGGGCGGCGCGCCAACCCAATTGCTGGGTCCCGGTTTCCACCGCTTGGACTTCTCATTGTTCAAGGAGATTAAGACTACGGAGAACACCCACTTGGAGTTTCGCTGCGAGGTGTTTAACTTGACCAACACGCCTCAATTTGGCAATCCTGGATTTGGTGGGAACGGCACGCTCGCGGCGCCAGGCGCTACCGATTTCACCAGCACCAATTTCGGCAAAATCCTGGCTACCAGTGACGGCTCTTTCGATCAACGCGAAATCCAATTCGCGCTGAAGTTTTATTGGTAGGGGCGGGCCTTGTGCCCACCCGTTTCCAATTTGTTGGATTCCCGCTCCCCGCCTTCGCGGGGACAAGCTTCGCGGGAATGACATGGTGGCGGGGCCGCACCCAGGCCGCCTCAGAATTCGCCGAAGATAACCATGTAGCGGACTGTCGTTCTGCCCTGAAGATGAGTTGGCACAGGGCTGAGCGAAACGAAAAATCCCAGTCCTTTTTTTCCGATCAAATCAACCGATTCTTCGCTGCGCTGTAATGCCCCAGGTTCGGGCCAGGATCGATGGTGCGCCGGGATTTAGCCCGGCATGTGCCGCCCTAAAGGGCGGCGCTACTTTTGATTGTCTCGCTGCCGAATTTTCTTGGCGTGGCCGAAAAGTGGTGGTACGTTACCTGCGGAACTGGCTCGATTCCGCCTGGCGGCGATGGCGGGTGCGCTCCCTGGCTTTTTCGGCCCAGCCAAAACGCAGCCGGGCCGTGAGCGAATTCATGAATCATACTTCCGTTGTCTGGGGTAATACCGAACGCGCACCACATCGCTGATGCAAAGGATAAGGATTATGCAAATCACCCGGCGAACGGCAATGAAGGTATTGGCGGGCGCGGCGCCTGCCTTAGTTCTGAACCGGAGTCTGCGCGCTCAAACTGGCTTCGACATTCAAAAGGGCCCATTTGAAGGAACGCGGGAATCATTGCAGAAGTACCAGACTCCGGAATGGTACCGGGATGCGAAGTTTGGAATCTGGGCGCATTGGGGACCCCAGTCCGGGGTCGAGCAAGGCGATTGGTATGCGCGCAACATGTATATTCAGGGCAGCCGCCAGTATAACTATCATGTCGCGCATTATGGGCACCCCTCAAAATTCGGCTACAAGGATATTTGCCCCACCTGGAAGGCCGCCGATTTCGACGCAGAACACCTGATGAGCCTCTATCGGCAGGCCGGAGCAAAGTACTTTGTGAGCATGGGCGTCCACCACGATAATTTCGATCTATGGAATTCCAAGTACACGCGGTGGAACGCCGTCAAGGTGGGTCCCCACAAGGATGTGGTGGGACTGTGGCGAAAAGCGGCGTTGAAGCACGGACTGCGGTTCGGCGTCAGCGAGCACCTGTGGATCAGCTACAAGTGGTTTGCGGTGAGTCATGGCAGCGATACCACCGGACCGCTCGCCGGGGTGGCTTACGACGGCGTCAACCTGGCCTATGCCGATCTCTACCACGGTGTGGGCTGCGCCCAATGGGCCCACGATAACCCCAGGCAGTTTGGCTGGAACGATAACGGTATTCCGGATGCCTGGAAACGCCATTGGTTCATGCGTATCAAGGACGTGGTGGACAACTACCAGCCCGACTTATTGTACACGGATGGACCCCTGCCTTTCGAAAATGTTGGTTGCAGCGCCGTGGCCAATCTTTACAACCTGAGCGCGAAAATACACGGCGGCGCCACCCAAGCCGTCTATACCAGCAAACGGCCGGAAGATTGCGCAGTGGGAACTTGCGTGCTGGATTTCGAGCGCGGCCTGGCCAATCAGATCCGCCCATCGCCCTGGCAGACGGATACGTGTATCGGCGATTGGCATTACAACATCAACGTCTACAAGAACCACACGTATAAAACTGCCAAGACCGTCGTGGACATGTTGGTGGACATCGTGAGCCAGAACGGAAATCTCCTGCTCAATTTCCCGTTACCCAATAGCGGGCAGCTTGATCCGGATGAGCTGGCGGTCTTGTCGGGAATCACCTCCTGGATGAGGGTGAACAGCGAAGGGATCTATGGAACGAGGCCCTGGAAAATTTACGGCGGCGGACCCAGCACTCAAAGCGAGAAGCCAGGCGGCGGATTCAATGAAGAGACTCGCAAGCCGCTTACGGCGGAGGACGTCCGCTTTACTACAAAGGGAAAGGTCCTCTATGCGTTCATCATGGGCTGGCCGGCGGCGGAAGCCCGGATCGAGGAACTCGGGACCGCCAGCGCCCAAGCACCGCCTAAAATTGAGCATGTGGAATTACTTGGCCACCGCGGCCGCCTAAAATGGACCCAAGAGTCATCGGGTCTGCGAGTCCTGTTGCCGCCAGAGAAGCCGTCTGATGATGCCGTCACTCTCAAAGTGACTTTTGCGTGAGCGTGGATGCGGGGCGCGCTGAAGCGGCACGGTTAAGACCGTTCCCTTGAGTTTCTGCCGGGCGTCCAGCCGGTCATTCTGAACGAAGCGAAGGGTCCGTGCGCCTGAAAGCGCACTTGGTCGGAGAGGTGAAAGTCCTCTCCAGATATATCCAACGCCGATCTGTAACCCGCCTGCAACTGCGTCGTCGCAAGACGGGGTGGAGAGCGGCAGGAGGTGAACGGCCAGTCCGTAGGATAACGAACTCGATACGGCTGACGCGGAACGGTGAGCCTGCGGATAATGAGCGAAGCCCGCAAGGGCGACCTCCCGGAAGCTTTGCGGGAGCTGAATTTAGCGCTGAAACTCAATCCTGCGGATGCGGGGGTTCGGAATACGGTACGGAAGCTGATTGCGCTTCCCGGCAGACGTGGGGCTGCAAACCCACCGGTGGCCCATCCATAGAGCCGGGGGGTTGCGGGCCGATCCTGATTTGACGAGATGATGCAATGGCGAAGATGTGGGGGATACTATCCGCTTCGCCAGGTTCCATCGCGCATCTCCGGCAGGGCGGGCCCGCGGGATCTATCCTTTATTGTTTATTGGGTATCATTTCTAATGTCAATACACATTAAGTAATCCCCCAGAAGTCCAGAAGTTCAATCCTTAAAATAGATAATTTATATATAAAATCCTCTTGACATCGTAGTAATTGCAATGTATAAGATTGAACCCAGAAATTAATTAGTGCCATGGAGGTAGTGCCATGACTCAATTCCATCGATTTTTAAGTAACTTTAAGTTTCACAAGCTCCTGTTAATGGTTTTGGGCATTGCTCTTGCGCTTGCTGGCGCGAGGCCAGCCTGGGCCCAGCGTTCCACGGCCTCAATTAATGGGACTGTAAAAGACGCATCAGGAGGGGTTGTTCCACAGGCCGCCGTGACGCTGACCAACACCGAGACGAACGTCACGCAGACGGCAACCACCAACGATACGGGCGACTACGTCATCCTGAACATTCTTCCTGGAAGGTACATGCTCAAGGCCGGTAAGGAAGGGTTTGAAACGGTCACTCAACCCGATTTCACGCTGGAGGTAAACCAGACCACTATCTTCGATTTCACGCTGACCGTAGGCTCTTCGAAGCAGACCGTTACGGTGGAGGCGGTCGCGTCACACGTTGAGACCTCAACCGCAGAACTGGGCACTGTTGTGGGGCGAAAGATGGTGAATGACCTTCCGCTCAACGGAAGAAACTTTACTCAACTGCTGGAATTGACTCCAGGCGTCAGTCCCATAAGCGTGGCCCAAAACGCCGGCGGATGGACGGCGCAGCCACTTGGTTCATTTACCTTCCCCTCCGTCAACGGCCAGACCAATCGCAGCAACCTCTTCATGCTGGACGGGATCAACAACCAGGGTGCGTTTGAGAGCACCTACGCCATCGCCCCGCAGATTGACGACATCCAGGAATTCAAAGTCCAGTCGCACAACGACGAAGCTCAGTTCGGCGGAGCCTTGGGCGCCATCGTCAACGTCGTAACCAAAGGCGGGAGCAACTTATTCCATGGCGACGGATTTGAGTTCCTGCGCAATGATGCATTCGACGGTCGCGGCTTTTTCGTTCCCCCGACCCAGAAGATTACGCCATACCGGCAAAACCAGTTTGGCGCGACCCTTGGCGGTCCGGTGATCATCCCGCACATTTACAACGGCCGGGACAAGACCTTTTTCTATGCTTCGTACGAGGGATTTCGCAATCATACGGCCCAGTCCAGCCTGTATCGTGTCCCCACTGCTGCCGAACTTTCGGGTGACCTGAGCGATTTCGTCGATAGCTCTGGCAAGCTGATCCAGATGTACAATCCTTTCACCACGCGGCCCGATCCTGCACATCCGGGCTACTCGCTCGTCGATCCTTTCCCCAACAATCAAATTCCCAAGAATCTGATCAACCCCAGCATGGTGCGTTACGCAAACGGGCTTTATCCGGCCCCCGTCAATACCGGGAATCCGGTTTTTAATGGACTCGACACGACGCCGAACATTACCCGGCAGGATCTGGCGAGCCTCCGGTTCGACAAGCAAATATCGACCAAGGATTCGGCTTTTATCCGCTACTCCGGCATGACCCAGCCGGCGAGCTTCTCGGGTGGCTTCGGTGGGTACCGTTCGAACGTTTATTTCCATGGTTACAATTTTGCGGGGAGCTGGATTCACACTTTCGCGGGGAGCGCTGTGGCGCAGTTTACTATTGGGCGCAACAGCATGCAATATAACAATCCCGCCCAGTTCACCAATGTTCCTGCGGGTTTCCTCCAACAGGTTGGATTCTCTCCCAATTTCGCCTCGGCCTTTATCGGGCATGCCTCTCTGATCCCTGCTTTGGGTATTCCAGGATTCGCCGGTGGCGGAGAGGGCATCAGCAATAGCCACACTTCCAACGTGTATGAATACAAGGGCGACTTTTCAAAGCTCTGGGGCCGCCATACCATTAAGGCGGGTGCAGATTTTTCCAGTGACAACTTCGACTCTCTTTACGAAAGCTCGAACGTCGGGTTCGCCGCGACGGCCACTTCCTGCACCTTCTGTTTTTCCGTCGCCCAAGGTGGCCCGGCAGGTGGCGTTGGCCTCGGTTCATTCCTCCTCAATGCCCCGGACAGTGCCGGTCTTCGCAATGTGCACGAAACGGAACACGGCGGATGGATCGATGGCTTCTACTTTCAGGATCAGTGGAAAGCGACGGATAAGCTGACGTTCAACATGGGCCTCCGTTATGACGTGACGTTGATGCCGATCTACGGAAATAGCAAAGAGAACACAAACACGGCGGGCGACGTGAACTTTAATAACGGAACTTACGTCCTCCAGAAGATGTCGCCCGCATGCAGCAGCACGGTGGGTGCGCCGTGCATTCCGGGTGGCACTCTACCCGCTCACGTCGTCATCACACCCTTTAAGAACAATGCCATCTATTCCAACGTTTTTGATAACTGGCAGCCCCGGCTGGGAATTGCTTATCGCCTGCGGCCGGCGCTCGTCCTGCATGGCGCCTATGGCCGGTTCTTTGACAACTGGGCGGCTGTGACCCAAACGTCGCAGAATTTTGAAGGAACGTGGCCGCAAGTCGGACAGCTCTTGGCCACGAATTTGAACAAGAACATGTCGCCGAACGTCAGCGCTCTGGATCCGTTCTCACAAGGCGCGGGCAATGCTATTCCGGCCCCCAGTCCTTTCCTCAACACAGGGTTCGTTCAGTGGTACATGAATCCTCTGCAGAAAAACCCATACTCGGACCAGTGGAACAACGGGATTGACTGGCAAATTGGCCGGAATACCGTCCTGACCGCGAACTACGTCGGGGCTCACAGCAGCCGTCTCGACCTGGGAGGCTTCTACAATGTCGCGCTTACACCGGGTCCGGGTGATGCCGCGACGGTCAGATCCCGCCAGCCCTACCCGTATATCCCGCCAACCTTTTACGACCGCAGCAACGGGGTTAGCAGCTACAACGCGTTCCAGTTCTCTCTGGACAAGAAGTCCGCGGGCGGGTTGTCATACTTGATTTCCTACACCTGGTCCAAGAACATGAGCATCGGGTGCGACGGCTGGTACGGCGTGGAGGGCTGCTCGATTCAGGATCCGTATCACCCCCAGAACGATCGGAGTGTGACCGGATTTGACCTGACCCACATTCTCTCCTTCAGTTGGGTGTATCCGATGCCGATCGGGAAAGGCAGGCGCTGGAGTACCCACAGCCGGGCAGTGGACTATGCGGTCGGCAACTGGGAGCTCAACGGGATCTTTTTCGCCTCGAGCGGGGCGCCCTACAGCATCTTTACGAGCGGCGACATTGCCAACACCGGCTGCGGCTGTGACCGTGCCAACATCGTCGCCGGGGCTCCGCAAACCGTGGCCAACCAGGGTCCTAATCAGTGGCTGAATCCTGCTGCGTTCGTGAACCCGCCTCCTTTCACATTCGGGACTATGGGACGGAACGCGATGCGGGCTGACTATCCGAGGAATTTTGACCTTTCGCTCTTCCGGGAATTTCCAGTGACGGAGTCGAAGCGGTTCGAGTTCCGGGCGGAGTTCTTCAACGCCTTTAACACGCCACTCTTCTCATCGCCAGACAATACCGTGGGTGATCAGTACTTCGGCAGGATCTTCTCGACGTCCAATAGCCCGCGCATCATTCAATTCGGCTTGAAGTTCTATTTCTGAACCTCTAGACTCTTGGGTCTGGAGGTGGTTACGAACGCAAACCACGGCATGACGGCCTTTGCAAAAGGCACACTGGAGGTCAAGCGGCGACTTTTCGAAAGACGGGCTGGGGCGCCTTTTTTGGCCGGGTTGTTTTTTCTTGGCCTCTTCGTGACGATTCTTCCGCGCGCTCTCAACGCGGAGGAAAACGACCAGGCACCCGCGGCGGGTCTGCCTGAATCCTGCCGGGCAGACGGCAGGACCTCCGCCGCGATCTCAGAGGTCCTGCAAAAGCTCTCGAGCCATCCCACGGCCGGCGGCTACAACGCGCTCGGTGCCCTTTACGCGCAGGGCAAGGCGTTCGGCTGCGCCATAGCCTCTTTTGAGAAGGCCTTAAGTCTCGACCCTGGGTCGTGGAACGCACGGTACAATCTGGGACTGGCTTTAACCTCCAGCCATGATTACGGTCGGGCTATCGAAGAACTGCAGGTTGCGGTTAGAAACAAACCGGGTTCTTTGGCGGCGCACAATGCCCTGGGATTTGCATACCAGTCCCAGGGCCGGCTTGAAGATGCGGCCGGCCAGTTCAAGGAAGCGTTGAAACTCGACGCTCGCTTTGCCGATGCATCGCTCAACCTGGCAAACTTGACGCTCAGCCAGAAGCGGTACGCTGCGGCCATTTATTACCTTCAGCAAGCCCTTGCGAACTCCCCGCCGCCCCAATCCACCGAACGCCTTCAGATGGTCTTGGCCATTGCCTATTCGCAGGCTGGCCAGTATGACCAGGCTGCGGGGGTCTTTAAGAAGCTGATTACCCTCCACCCAAACTCCGCCAAGCTACACTTCAACCTGGCCACTTCCTACGCGCATCGCGACGAATACGCGCAAGCTGCCGCGGAATTCAAGCAAGCTCTGCGCCTCGATCCAGGAAATGACAGCGCGCGCCTCTCCTTCGCGAAAGCGCTCCTTCTTCTGAACCGGGTCGGCGAAAGCCTGCCTTACCTGCGGGATTACGTCCGCAACCAACCCACAGACTTCGAGGGTTATGACCTGGAGGGGCAGGCGTGTCGGAAGCTTGGGCGCTTTGCGGACGCTGTGACCGTGCTCGATCGCGCCCTGGCCATGAATCCACTGAGCTATGAGGCGCGTTACAACCTGGGTTTTTCGCTTTCCCGCCTGGGCAAGACTGATGAGGCCATCGCTCAACTCCGGAAAGCGGCGCGGCTGAAGCCCGATTCCCCTGAAGCGATCTATGAGCTCGGTCTGCTTCTGTCAAAGAAAGAGAACCCGCAGGCTGCTCAAAAGGAGTTCCAAAGATTCCAGCAGGTCAAAGAGGAAGGCCAGCTTTCGCTTCGTGCCGGAACTTTTAATGAGAAAGGAAACCAGCTTCTTGGCGAAGGCAAACTGCCCGAGGCCGTCGAGGCTTACAAAGAAGCCCTGCGCCTGACTCCCAATAACGCGGAGATGCACTACAACCTGTCTCTGGCCTATTCGAAGCTTGGTGATCGCGCCGCCGAGGAGCGGGAGCTTCAGAGAGCGGTGCAGCTTGAGCCCAACCTTGCTAAGGCACACAATCAGCTCGGTTTGCGTTACATGGAAGATGGAAGGGTGCCCGGCGCGGAGAAGGAGTTGAAGGCGGCTCTCGACGTCAACCCTCGATTCGCGGAAGCGGAGAATAATCTTGGTGTTCTCTACGGGCGAGAGGGGAAGGTTTCCGAGGCAGTGGATCTGTTTCGCCGGGCCACTGAAGACGACCCCCAGTATGCGCAGGCGTTCGTTAACCTCGGCCTTGTGCTGGCTGGCGCAGGAAAGCTGGCGGAAGCCGAAAAAGAATTCCAGAGTGCGCTGAGGGTTTCCCCTCATAATCCGAGTGCCTATACGGCGCTGGGGATGACCGAGTCGAAACTCGGACACAGCAAAGAAGCCGTGGAGGTATTCCAGAAGCTCGTCCAGCTTCAGCCGGACTCTCCCAGCGCTCACTTGAATTTCGGCATTGCTCTTGCCGACCGCTACGATTTGCAGGGCGCTCTCGATCAGTTCTCCAAAGCCGTCCGGCTTGACCCGAATTTACCCGCCGCGCACTACAACAAAGGACGCGCGCTCTACGACTTGAACAAGCGCCTGCAGGCTCGCCCGGAGCTCGAAATGGCGTGCAGGTTGGAACCAGACTACCCGGCGGCTCTTTACCTTCTGGCACAAGTTGAAAGGCAGCTTGGTGACATCCAGGAGTCCACCCGACTGCTGGAGCATCTTGTGAAACTGACTCCTGACGATGCCGACGCACAGGCATTGCTCGGCCAGAACCTGTTGCGGCGCGGTGAAACGGACGAAGCCATTGACCATCTCCGCCTCGCCGTGAAGGCGGACCCCAATAGTTCTGGCGCCCTCTACAATCTGGCGCAGACTCTGGCCAAAGCCGGAAGGCCGGAAGCGAAGGAATATATGGCTCGCTTCAACGAGCTTGAAAAGCAGCGCCAGCTCTCTGACCGGGTCCAGCAACTCGGCAACTTCGGCGTTGAAGCGTCAAACGCGCGCAATTGGCCGCTGGCCATCGAAGACCTGAAGGAGGCCTTGCGGATTTGCGGGGATTGCCGGTTCACCGCCGACCTGCATCGTAACCTCGGATTGATTTACTGCCGCAAGGGCGATGTCGCCGATGGTGAGCGGGAGTTGCGCGCCGCGCTGAAACTGAGTCCCAAGGACGCAGATGCTCTGAAGGCAATGCAAATCCTTCATGCGAACGGGAGCGAAACTGCCAGTCCAAGCTCACATAATGCCCAGTGAACGATTGGCTTGCACAGCAACCAGACTGCACCACGGCGCAACTCGGCGAGGCGGAAGCCGGCTCCGAAGTTACGGACTTCCTGATGGTAGCTGCAATCCATCTGAGCATTTTCCGCGTGTAGTTATTGAAGACCATGACTGCGAAGTCTCTTCATTAACCTAAGCTCGTTATCAGTCATAACATTACGTAACGTTATGACAGAACACCATTTTTGACGTTTGGACCATCTTCGTAATCGAGGAACGTGCCACCACCGGTCGCCCGCTGATGGATGGCGCTTCGCTGCTGCCCGCCGCCTTTAAGAATCCGGAAGTCACAATCATGGCGGTGAGTCTCCAGTCTGGCGGCCACCTGACATCCAAACCAAGAAACGCCGGATTGTCATGCTGAGCGAAGCATGCCGGTATGATGTTCAAAACAAATGCGAGAGATCCAGTTCGCTTCGCTGAGGGCAGGCTCATCGCTGCCCTCAGCATGACGGGCTTAGGATGTTTTCCCTGCATCCTTTTAGAATCAACAATTTATGAGCGGGGTGAGGTTCCGGGGATGTAATGTGCGCAGAAAAAGGAATCATTATCGGAATGAACCCAATCGAATTCATTAACAAAGCCATTCACAAGGGCATTAAAAATCTACCAAGCATTGCATTATGAGTAAGATACATTGATTTCAGGGAAGAATCGAATCAATTGATGTAAAATCAGAAGTTTTCCACAAGTAGGGGCGACCCTTGTGGTCGCCTGCAGGCGACCATAAGGGTCGCCCCTACGTCGCCGTCATTCCCGCCCCCGCCTGCGCTGACGGGACACTGCGTGCCGGGGAAACAATCAAATTCTAGCGAATTTTGGCGCAATGTAGGATATAACCGGAAGCGTACAGTAATCCCGTGAAGATTCACTTAGTGCAGCGTTTCGTAAGTTCGCTCACGTCTTCTCGCACCCCTCACCCGGCGCGACGGGAAGCACTGCTTCCCCGCGCCACCCTCTCCCCGCAAGCGGGGAGAGGGACTGGGGGTGAGGGGGTGTTGAAGACCGTTGCAAGAATACGTCACCGTAATAGCGAATGGTGGCACTTAGGTAAAGGTTAAGCAGCGGCCCAGGATGCTGGCGGCAAGGACTCGCAAAACAGTTTGTCTGGGCGCTTGATGGTCAGGTCTGCCACTCCGAACAAATTCCGAAATTTAAGGACCGGGGGATGAAGGAGATGCCACTAGCTCATTGCGCGGCCCGCAAGATCCTGCTTGGATTGGGAACCATCATTTTCATTTCACTGCCAGGCGCTGCCCAACGGCCCTACCAACGGAAGCAACCACAGGGCTTTCGATTCCGGTTCGTGGCTCCGGCCCGGGGCAATCGTGTGGCTTCCGTCGCGGGCGTGGCAGGAGATGCCAGCACCTATTACGCGGGCGCAGCTTCGGGCGGGATTTGGAAATCTACGGACGGTGGCAATCGCTGGCAACCCATTTTTGACAAGGAGCCCGTCACTGCCATCGGCGCGCTTGCCGTGGCGCCATCCGATCCCAACGTGGTCTGGGTGGGCACCGGTGAGGCCTGGGCCATTCGGGATAGTGACGTGATGGGCAACGGAGTCTATAAGTCCACCGACGCCGGGAAGACGTGGACGCACATGGGCCTGGACCAGACCGGACGCATTGGCCGGATCGTTGTAAACCCCAAGAACCCGGACGTGGCGTTGGTCTGCGCGTTGGGCCGCGCCACCGGACCGCAGCAGGAACGCGGCGTCTACCGCACAGCAGATGGAGGCCGCCATTGGGACCGCGTACTCTTTGCCAATGAAAATACCGGTTGCTCCGGCTTGGCGATGGATCCGCACAACCCGCGCATGCTTTTTGCGGCGATGTGGCAGATGGAGATGCACACCTGGGGAGAGTTCAGCGGCGGACCGGGCAGCGGCCTCTACGCTTCCCATGACGGCGGCGCCACATGGACTCAGATTAACGGTCACGGCTTGCCCAAGCCTCCGTTGGGCAAGATGGATGTTGCCGTGGCACCCACCGATTCGAATCGCGTCTACGCGTTGATTGAGACTAAGAGTCAAGGCTCCCTCTGGCGGTCCGACGATGCGGGCGAGCATTGGCGAGCTGTGAACTACGATCGCCGGCTGATTGGACGCGCCGGCTATTACATCCGCCTCGCCGTTTCTTCCGGCAATGAAAACGAGGTCTACGTCGCCAACAGCAGCTTTTTCCAGTCTTTGGATGGCGGCCAAAACTTCCGGCAAGTTCGGTGGGGCGGGGATACGCACGATATCTGGGTGGATCCAGCCAACCCCGACCGGTTCGTCGTCACTGACGATGCGGGATTGAACATCACCACCGTCCACGGCCGCGGCTTCCACCGCGTTTCACTTCCCATCGGGCAGATGTATCACGTGGCCGTCGATAATCAGATTCCCTACGATGTTTACAGCAACATGCAGGATGACGGCAACATGCGCGGCCCGAATAATTCGGAGATAGGCTGGGATCACGAAATGGGCGGCTGTGAATCCGGCTTCACACTTCCCGACCCCACCAACCCGGATATTGTGTGGGCCACGTGCTATGGCGATGAGGTGACCCGTTGGGACGCCAAGACCAAACTCGCCCGTTCGGTGAGTCCCTGGTTGCACACGTTGGATTCGCCGCCCGACAAAACCAAGTACCGCTGTCACTGGACTCCGCCGCTGGCGATTGATCCGTTCGACCCCAATACCGTCTATTACGGCTGCCAGGTCATCTTCAAGACATCGAATGCCGGTCAGAGCTGGAGCGTTATCAGTCCCGACCTTTCCACCCATGATCCAAGCCGCATCGTGTCTTCGGGCGGATTAACTGGTGACAATCTTGGACAGTTCTACGGCGAAGTAATCTTCGCCATTGCGCCATCCGAAATTCAAAAGGGCATCATCTGGGCAGGCACCAACGATGGACAAGTCTGGTACACCAAGGATGGAGGAGGTCATTGGACGAACGTCACTCGAAACATCGGCGGGATGCCCGCCTGGGGAACCGTCACCAGCATTGCGCCTTCGCATTTCGATGCGGGCACGGCTTACATTTCCGTTGATTTTCACTTGATGGACGATCGCCATCCTTTTATCTATAAAACGGCCGATTTCGGGCAAACCTGGACGAAAATTAGTGAGGGTCTGCCCAAACATCCGTTGGCTTACGTCCGCATTATCGCTGAGGATCCGAACCAGAAGGGGTTGTTGTTTGCCGGCACGGGAAATGGACTTTACGATTCGCTGAATGACGGAAAGCAATGGACGCCACTCCAAACCGGCCTGCCCCACGCTCCCGTTTCCTGGGCGGTGGTGCAGAAACATTTCCACGATTTGGTTGTCTCCACCTACGGCCGTGGGCTCTACATTCTGGATGATATTACTCCGCTCGAACAGATGGCGCAGAAAACGTCGGATGCTGCCGTGCGATTCTTCGCACCACGCCCGGCTTACCGGTTCTTCCGTGATGGGCAAGCCTTCTTCACCTATTCGCTGCAATCGCCCGCCAAGGCTCCCGTCAGAATTGAGATCCTGGATGGGCACGGAACCGTAATCCGCAAACTGCAAACCAAAGGGCAAACGGGAATGAACCGCGCGGTTTGGGACCTGCGCTATGAGCCGCCACAGCTCATCAAGCTCCGCACCAGCGCCCCGGATAATCCACATATCTGGGAAGAGCCGCGATTTCGTGGTAAGGACTCGCGTCCCGTCCTGCACTGGGGGATCCGTCCGGCCGAGGTGGGGCCGCTGGCGCCTCCCGGCAAATATACGGTGCGCCTGACGGTGGATGGGCAGACTTCCACCCAACCGCTCACTATTCTGATGGACCCGCACGCGCCCGGGAAAGAGGCTGATATTCAAGCCAGTGTCAACTTGCAACTCCGCATTCGCCACGACATCAATCGCGTTTCCGGCATGGTCAATCAGCTTGAGTGGATGCGGAAGCAACTCCACGATCTTGCCAAAATGCTTCAGCCGCAGAAGGGTCAAGCAGGGGTTCTCAAGTCCGTGCAGGGGATGGATCAGAAGATGCTTTCGGTGGAGGTCAACTTGGTGGCGCGCGAGCAACTCAACAGCGATGACAAGTATTTCTCCGAGGCGGATAAGCCTTACCTGAACTTGATCTGGCTGAATGCCGAGGTGGGGACGGGAGGAGGAGACGTGGCGGGCGGCGCTGAATACGCGCCAACGGACACGGATGTGAGCCTGTTGCAATTCATCGAGAAAAACGTGGCGGCGGCGCAAGCTGAGTATCGCAACTTGATGGAAAAGAACGTCCCTGCTTTCAACCGCTCGCTGGCGGGGCATGGGATGATTCCACTGGCCGCATCCATCCCGCCTGATCGCCTCCATCGCAGCGCCAGCGGAATTTGAGTGCTCAAAATGGGCCCTCCAATATCGACCGTTCGCCGCTCATTTCAACTGGGAGGTGGCGCCTGGTGAGTCAAATCTCTCGCCGTAAATTTCTGGGGACTGCGGCACTCAGCTTGACCGCGTTGGAAGCTGCGCCCGGGAAAATATTGTCCCGGATGGCTGGAATTAAATCCACACGCGGCGTCGCCCCGTCCAAGGGCCTCGGCCCCGAGCGGCTGCGGGGGATTACGGTGGACGCGGCGAGACTTCCGGAAAAGCTCTCCTACTACCACGACCTGATCGACTTCTGCCGGGAATGGAAGCTGAACGCTCTTCTCTTCCGCCTGACGGATGACCAAGGTTCCGCTTTGCGCTTCACCAGCCATCCGGAGCTGGTTACCCATCGCCACGCCTTGACGGCGGAAGAGGCGAGGGGGCTTGCGGCTTACGGCGCCCGGCAAGGCGTGATGGTTATTCCGGAAGTGGAGTCCTTCGGGCACACGCGCTACATCACCGCAGTTCCCAAATATGCTCACTTGGAGGACCGCGATCCGCTCGGCCTCAAAGACTTTACCGGGCTCATTCCGGTTGATCCCGAATCGCTTGCCTTGATCAGCGACCTTTACCGCGAAGTGGCTGGCATTTTCCCCTCGCCTTACTTGCACGGAGGATGCGACGAGGTGAATTGGGGTGGTTCAGAGCTATCGCGCCGGGCGTTGCGGAGCAAAAGCCGCGCCGAAATCTGGGCTGAATACCTGAACTCTCTCGATGAAGTCTGCCGCCGGACCGGCAAAGAGCTGATCGTGTGGGGCGACTTCGTTGTGCACAAGCAGCCGGATATTTTGCCGCGGTTGAGCAAGCGTGTGATCGTGATGGATTGGCAATACTATATCACCGATCCCAAACCCCTCGCCCAGGTTGCTGGCGGCGTCATCGGCCAGGGGTTGCGCGTGGTCGGCGCGCCCGCCATCATTTCCTGCGAGTGGGGACCGCGCATCGGCGATCTGCAGTTGCGCAACATTGATGCCTATAGTGACGCCTATGCTGGAATCCGAGACGCGCGCTGCCTGGGCGCCATTGTGACCAACTGGGTGCCAAGCCGGTACATTCAACGGTCTCTCTGGGATAGCATCGCCTACTCCGCAGTGGCGCTCCATCGAGGCAGCGTCGAAGCGAGGCAATCGGCATTTCGCAGTTTCGTCGAGAAGTTTTATCAGGCGCGGTGGAACTCGACTTGGCAGGAAATGTTTGCCGCCTATTACCGCATCGCTCCGAACCGGCACTCCTGCGCCCCGGCATGGCAAGGCCCGCCGCTGCCCGTGCCGTGGGCAAGCGAAGGAGACTTGCGCAAAGTCATCAAATCGGGCACGGTCGAGGCTCCACCTTACTCCGGCCTGCAATCGATGATGCAGGATGTCGAAAGCCATGTGCGCAGCCACCACGACGACTTCTCTGCCCTGGCACTTTCGGCAGAATATCTGGGTTATGCTTTCAGGCGGGAGACGGTGGTGCATGAGGCAAAAAAGGCCGCGAGTCCACGAGCCGCCGCAAAATTGATTGAAAACATCGCCCGGCGCGACCGGCTCCTGGTTGAGAAGCTCGACGCCGATTGGAACACCGGGCGGTTCAGCGATTCCGAAGGAAAGACCGGCCCCGTCTTCGGGCTAGGACCGCCGGACCAACTGCTCTTCCGGATGCGCCTGGCATCGGAATTTTCAAATCAACTGGCTCACCAGGGCGGCCAGTTCCATCGGCTGCTTACCGAGCATTCCTGACCGCCGAACCTCACAAGACTCCCCAGTTTTGGGGACTCTTGAAACACTCTGCTGGCTGAGCCTCTACGAGCGGGAAGAACCTCCCGGCTGGCCAAACTTGAGGTTTTCCGTCCGGCTAACCTTCATGTGCCGGATCATGGACAGTTTGGCTCGATGCGGGTCGCGCCGGCGGAGGGCGCTAAATACATCCTGATGAATCTTCAGGATCACGGTGAGGTCGCCATAATTTTGCGCCACCAAAGATGAGTGGGCAAACAGCGCCTCAAGAACCACCGACATGACGCGGCTGAAAATATCGTTGCCGCAAGCTTCGACGATGCGCAAGTGAAATTGCAAATCATGGCTCAGGAACTGAACCGGGTTCTTGATATTCTTCCGCATCCCATTCAATTCAGCCCGAATGCTTTCGAGCTCCTCCTTCGAGGCGCGGAGGCAGGTGAGCTCCGCCACCGTCGGCTCAATCGCCATCCTCGCTTCCGCCAGTTCCGCCAAGTCCAGGCTCTCCTGCAAAGCCAGCGCCTGTTCGGGCTGGTGGAGCAGTTTTCGAAACGAGGTCCTGAGATAGGTCCCGTCGCCCTGCTTGGACCGGGTGATGCCAAGAATGCTGAGCGCCTTGAGGACTTCGCGCAAGGAGGGGCGGCTTACTTTGAGCATGGCTGCCAGTTGTCGTTCGGAAGGCAGCCGCGATCCGACCTGCAAATTGCCGTGCTCAATAAATGACTTTAGCCGGTCAAGGATTTGCTGGTTGATGGTGACCTTTTGGATAGGGCTCAGCAAAATGACCTGCGCTTCCGCTGCCGTTAATGCTGATTTGCCCAATTTGCCCCTCACATCACTGATCTTGAGTCTGGAGAAAGAGCATCCCAAGCCCCATTCGAGGCTGGAGACAGTATCAACCTAATACGGGGGACGCTCGCGGGGCAAGTGGGAATTCGCGTTGCGAGCGGTTGGGCGCGCGGGGGATCATCCCGGCTGAGGAATGCCGACGTCCCGGCCAAGAGATTGAGAACCCGGATGGAGCTCGCGGCACATCTTGGCTGACGCCGTTGAGGGGTCTCCATTCCCCGCAATGTTACCAGCAGCGTCTGTAATGTAAAAATATTTTTTGCGCTTGACATCACCAACATATTTGTATAGGTATAGTGGTCAGACCACTTACCAATCAAGGGCGAAGGGAACCACGGGGTGATGGTTTTAGCGTTCCGGTTTGTGAGAACGGGGAATAGAGAACTCGATTGGCGGGTGTTCGGTGTTTCATCCACTTTTGAACGAGGAGGTCAGAAATGGCTCGGACCCGATTCCTAACACTCATGGCAGTAGCATCCCTTCTGATCGAATTTGCAACGGCGCGCCCGGCTTGGTCGCAGGCGATTACCGGAGATATTCTGGGGACCGTGCGCGATCCGTCGGGGGCGGTGGTTCCCGCCGCGAAGGTCATATTGACTCAGGTTGGAACGGGCGTGACGCTCACGAGCACGACGGACCAGAACGGAAGCTATATTTTCCCGACATTGAAGCCGTCGCGCTATAACATTACGTTCTCCAAACATGGTTTTCAGACGGTGACGGTTTCCGACGTCGAGCTTCTGGTTGGCCAGCGGCCCCGCGTTGACGTCACGCTGAAGGTGGGAACGGTGGCGCAGACCGTAACCGTTAATGCCGGTGGCGTCCAACTGCTTGAGACTCAAACGTCGTCAGCCGGACAGGTGATCCAGCAGCGCGCCATCGTTAATTTGCCCCTCAATGGCCGGGATTTCATGCAATTGACCATTCTGGCGCCCGGGGTTTCGCCCATTCTCTCGGGCAATTCACCCGCCTCGTTTTGGACGGGCCTGGGCAGCGGCAATGCCAGTGTCAGTGTCGCGGGAATGCGGGAATCCGATGTCAGCTATCTTATTGATGGGATCGAGACGCGGAACGCGCGTTTCGGGAGCGCGGACTTCCATCCCTCCGTCGACGCTCTTCAGGAATTCAAGATGCAGACCAGCGCCTTCTCCGCCGAATATGGGCGGTCCTCAGCGGTGGTAAACTCCACATTGAAGTCCGGGGCCAACAGCTTCCACGGCGATGCCTATGAATTCATCCGGAACAGCGCCCTGGATGCCAACGATTTCTTTTTTAATGCCCAACGTCTGCCCATTCCTCCTTATGCGCAGAACGACTTCGGAGCGACGCTGGGGGGGCCGATTGTCAAAAATAAGACCTTCTTCTTTCTCTCCTACGAAGGCTTCCGGTCACGGCTGGGTGAAACAGGCGAGGCGCTCGTTCCCAGCGCGGGCCAATGGGCAGGAGACTTGGCAGACAATTCCTCCGGAACGGGAATCTTCCCGACCAGTTCGGCATTCTGCCAGAGCAACCCGGGATCCAGCCGTTGCCTGAACGTGATCAATCCCTCCACGGGCCAGCCTTTTCCCGGCAATGTGATCCCTTCTACAATGCTCGATCCTCGCGCCCAGAAATGGCACCCGTTCACGCCCTCGGCAAACATTCCGAGCGCCGTAAACTCGGCGACCCTTCCGCTGTTCAACTACGCAGCTTCTCCAAAAATCCGGAATGACTTTAACAACGCCAACATCCGGATTGACCAGTCGATCAGTTCCAAAGATCAGCTTTACGGCAGCTACTCGTTTGACGACGTTCCGCACATCGTGCCCTCGGTGATGCCCGTGCAGGGAACGAACTTTCCCCAGCGAAGCCAGGTGGCATCCCTCACCGAAACACATATTTTTTCTCCAGAGATCGTCAATGAGTCTCGTTTTGGATATAACCGGGGCAAAACCTTCCTGGTGTCTCAAGGGGCTTTGGGACCCAATTACGCAGCGAATGTTTTTAACTTCACCAACACCTCACCCAATCCGTTTGATTTCGGCGTCCCCGACGCCGGCATTTCAGGTTTTAGTACCATTGGGTCCTTTGCTGAATCGATCGGCTCCATCGACCAGGACTTCCAGTGGGTTGATAACCTGAGCATTATTCATGGCAATCAAAGCTTGAAAACTGGGATCAACGTGATCCGTGAACGGTTTTTCCAAATCACCGATTTCGGTGGCATTCCGAGCTTCAACTTTACGGGCCAATTCACGGGCTCTTCGCTGGCTGATATGCTGCTCGGCATTCCCTTCACAGCCACAACCTCGGTGGGCAATTCGGCGCAGGAGCTGCGGACCACATTTACGGCTCCCTACATTCAGGACGACTGGCGCGCTAAACCCAATTTGACGCTGAACTTCGGTTTGCGTTACGAGTATGCAACGCCTCCCTATGATAAGTACAACCGCACCGAATGGTTCAACCCCGCCATCGGCCAGATTCAATACTCTGATCTTCACCAAGTCCGCAACGGCATCGTCAATCCAGACTATGACAACTTGGCTCCGCGCTTGGGCTTTGCTTACTCCCCCGGTTTTTCACGGAACACCGTGATCCGGGCCGCGGGTGGAATCTTTTATTCCACGGATAATTGGAACGAGTTGCAGTTCATGGTCATCGCGCCGCGATACTTTTCAAGCCAGTCACTGACCTCGAGTCCCACCACGCCGACGCTTTCGCTCGAAAACCTCTTCCCCACTCCGGGCACGGCGGGCGCCAGCTCATTCCCGTTCTCCCTGGACAACATGAATCAGACTCCTTACGTCATCGAGTGGAACCTGGATGCGCAGCACACCTTTGGGAGCAACTGGCTTGCCGACCTGGGGTATGTCGGGAATCGCGGCAACGAACTTCCCCAGCGGAGCAACCTGGATGCCGCTAGTTTTGACCCCACCGGAACCATTCCCATTCAACAGAGGTTGCCATATCCACAACTGGCCGGCATTCTGTGGGGATACAACGGTGGATGGTCCAGCTACAGCGCGCTGACGGCGCGGGTGGAGAAACGAACCTCAGCAGGGTTGTATTTACTGGGATCCTACACCTATAGCAAATGTCTCGACATTGGGAACACCGACGATTTCTCAATGACCTCCCGCCTCTTCAACATTTATGACAAAGGGAATTGTGATTACAACACGCCGCAGCGCGCGGTGTTCAGCTATACCTACGAACTGCCGGTTGGGAGCGGAAAGCGTTTTCTGTCTGGCGCCAGTGGATTCGCAAATAAGTTGGTGAGCGGATGGCAGCTCACCGGCATCACCACGTTCCAATCCGGTCAGTACATGACTCTGGGGTTGCCCGTGGATTGGATGAATATCGGTCCGTTCAGCTCCAGCATTCCAAACAAGATCGGTCCAGCTTACCCCGCCCAGCGGACCGTCAACAACTGGCTCAATATTAATTCCTTCACCTTCCCGGGATGTCCATCTTATGTTCCCTGCACACAGGGAATCCATTTAGAAGGTAATTCGGGCCGAAACCAGATCGAAGAGCCCGGAATTAATAATTGGGATTTGGGCTTGCTGAAGGAGACCCGCCTGAGCGAAAGATTTTCGACGGAATTCCGGGCAGAATTCTTCAACGCTTGGAATCATGCCCAATTCGGGCCGCCTAATGGCAACCTGATTCCGGGAGAATTTGGCATGATCAGCAGCATGCTCATTCCTCCCCGGGAAATTCAATTTGGCCTGAAGCTGTTCTTTTAGGCGGTTCATGCCAAATGTGAAAAAAGAATTGTCGATGTTGGCGCCTTCGTAGCGCCAGTGTTCCGCTGGCTGTGAAGTCCGCCGCCGGGACGGCGGCGCTACGGCGCGCCACTTTTTGCGAGCGATCTCCCGCAAAAAGCATAGGAGCGTTGCGCAGGCCATCGGGCCGGTTATGAATTCGTGCAAAGCAATCTACGGAAAGACTCTCACGCCGGTTGATTCCGAAAAGGCCGCAAGACGAAAGGCCTTTACCACAATCCGGCAGTATCTGGAGGACTCAAAATGCGAAGAGCAATTCTGTCCGAATTAGCCCGGCTGATTTTGGTGTTGGGTCTTGCCGCCTGCAGACCGGGGTCGCCAGTGCAATCTTCCAAGAAATCTCCTTCTCTCGACGTCTCTCAGGTAACGGTCCATTGGGATCAGGTGGTTCGGGTTTCCAAGACCACTCCCACGCTCCAGGTGGTCGTGAATCCACCCCTGCGCCCGGGTTCGGCCATTCATGACAAAGTTTTCCAGGACTTAAAGGACCTGGGCGCCGAGGATGTCCGCTATGTGCCCTGGCTGCCTTATCCCAAGCTGGGAGTGGCGGAACTGGAGCCACCCCACGACGGCAAGACATCCTGGGATTTCTCCTTGATCGATCCCATGACCGAAGACTTTATGAATGCCACGAGCGGGCATGCGGTGATCCTGAATTTCAGCACGATCCCGCAGTGGATGTTTAAGACGCCGAAGCCCGTTTCCTACCCTTCCGGTCCGGATCAGGTCACCTGGAATTACGAACAGGGGACGGAATTTCGGGATCCGAGCCTGAAGGAGGTCGCGGACTATTACGGCCGGCTGGTGAGCTGGTACACTCAGGGCGGATTCACGGATGAATATGGCAAACGCCATGAGTCCGGCCACCACTACAAAATCAATTATTGGGAAGTGCTGAATGAGGTTGATTTTGAGCACTCGATGACACCCCAGACTTATACGAGGGTTTACGACGCCATTGCCGGTTCAATCCATAAGGTTGATCCAAGCATTAAATTTGTTGGCATGGCCCTGGCCGCCCCTTCCAGAAATCCAGAGTTCTTTGAATATTTCCTTAACCCTCGAAACCACAAACCGGGCATTCCGCTCCAAATGATCTCGTACCACTTTTACGCCAGCCCCACACCCGGCCAAACTCCGGAGGCTTGGCAATATACTTTCTTCGACCAAGCGGACAACTTTCTGGACGTGGTGCGTTACATCCAAGCCATTCGCGAGCGCCTCTCGCCCAAAACCCTCACCGATATTGATGAGCTCGGATCGATCCTCCCCAATGACAATCGAACCGACTTCAAGCCGGGATCGATCCCCAATTCCTATTGGAACCTGTGCGCAGCGATGTATGCCTATGTCTATGCTCATCTGGCCCAGCAAGGAATTGATTTTGCCGGAGAATCTCAATTGGTCGGATACCCCACGCAGTTTCCAAGCGTCTCCATGGTGGACTGGAATACCGGCCAGCCCAACGCCCGCTTTTGGGTGCTGAAGTTATTGCGCGCCAATATGGGCCCGGGCGACAAACTGGTAGAAACGCACATCAATTCACAGGCTCTATTCGTCCAGGGCTTCGTAACTCCCACCGGAGAGCACAAGTTGTTGTTGATCAACAAGCGCAACCGGGATTGCCCCGTCAGCTTGCCAGGGGCTCAGGGCGCGCGGGTCGATACCGTGGATCAGACCACCGCGTTTAACCCTCCGGCCTCAAGAACTCTTGATGGGAATGAGCTGACTTTGGGGGGATTTGGCGTGGACGTGGTGACTTTGAAAAAGTGACCGGAGATTCGGCCAGGGGACGATGCCCCCGCCGGAGGACCAGAAGGGCCACCAACGAGAAAGGCGGTCTTCATGCAGCGTGTGGCTTTCCGTCTGAGGGTAAAGAAGGACGCGATCCAGGAGTATGAAGAATCTCACCAGCGCGTGTGGCCGGAATTGCTGGCGAAACTTCGGAGTGTCGGTATTTCCGGCTATTCGATCTTCCGGCGGGGACAGGACCTGTTCCTGGTGATGAAGGTGGAGGATTTTGAGCGGGCCTGGAAAGAACTTGACCAGGATCCGGTGAATCAGCGATGGCAAAAAGAAATGGCGCGCCTTTTTGAGCCAGTTCCAGACCTCGAGCCGGGCGAGAGGTTCGCGATGATGAAGGAGGTTTTCCACCTGGAATAGAAATTCAGGCCTCTCATCTCGCGGAGGCTTCACAACCCATTGAAAGGAGGATGGCGGGAGTTGACAATCCTAGATTGAGAATTCCCGCCAGACCTGATGCGAATTACCAACGTTAAAGCCCATCCAGTTCCGATGAATGCCTCGTGGCTGAGCGAGAGCATGGTCGCCAATCCGATGTCCATTTTTCCGGCTTACAAGGAAAAACGTTCCAGTTGGTTTGGAAACATGACATCGGCGATCATTGAGGTCCAAACCGACGAAGGCATTCGGGGCTTGGGCACCGTGGGAGGAGGCAAAGGGGCGTTGGCATGTCCCATCGTGGAAGAGCACTTCAAGATGCTCCTCATCGGGCAGAACCCGTTTAATATTGAATTGATCTGGGAAATTTTGTTCAAGGCTTCGCAGCCTTACGGCCGCAAAGGCGCGGCCATTGAGGTGATCAGCGGCATTGATATTGCTCTTTGGGATCTTGTAGGGAAGGCAGTGGGGAAGCCGGTTTACGACCTGATCGGCGGCAAGACCAAGGCAAAGATTCCGGTTTACGTCACCGGAAACCTCACAGACCGCCATCTCAAGGAAGGCTTTCGGGACGTCAAGCTGGCGCTGCCGCACGGGCCGGCAGACGGCAAGGAGGGCTTACGAAAGAATGTGGAGCTTGTCCGCAAGACACGGCAGTTGATTGGCCCGGACTGCGACATCATGCTCGATTGTTACATGGCTCTGGACGTTCCTTACACCATCAGCCTGGCCAAAGCGGTTGCCGAATTCAAAGTGTTGTGGATTGAAGAGCCGGTTCCACCTGACCAGCCAGACAGCTACCGGCGCATCAAAGACGCCGTCCCCGAGATTCTCATCACAGGGGGTGAGCATGAATTTACCCGCTACGGATTTCGGGACTTAATCGAGCGGAGGGCCGTTGACATTCTCCAGCCCGACATTTACCGTGCTGGCGGAATCTCAGAGCTCAAGAAGATTGCAGCCATGGCCAGTGCTTACGACATTCCCGTCATCCCGCATGGGGTTGGGGCCGCCACCTATCACTTCATCATTTCCACTCCCAACGCGCCCCGAGCGGAGTTTGTAGACATCTTCGCGCAAGGAGGACGGCCGCTCCTGAAGGGTGAGCCTCAACCGAAAAACGGGTTTATCGAATTGAGCGAAGCGCCGGGCCTGGGGTACGAATTGGATGAAGAGGTCATATCCGGCAAATCGCCCGCAGCGCTGATTTGGTAGACCGACGGTCCGAAGCGGCCCCCCGCGGTGGACCACGCAGAAAGACGGCGCTCGACTGCTACTGATGCCCGCCCGGATGCTGGCAGCCCGGGAAGCTGGGCCACATCACCTGTCCCGTCCAGCCCATCGATTTCATCCCCTCCTCGGAAGAGAAGTATGCGCCGCTGACCCATTGCTTGAGGTTTTCAAAATGGTCGCGCAAAGAGAGCGGCGTGTCCGTTTCCTTTGACTTGACCGGCGTAACCAAGCCGACGCGTCTGCGCAGCGTCATTTCCCGGGCTGGCTGGGTGGTGGATGCCAAAGTCAGAGCCTCATTCTGCTGATCTTCGCTAAGACCCGTAAAGGGTTTCCCATACTTCTGGATGGAATAGGCGTCAAATGCGGAGAGTGAGTTCATGAATTGCTTCTGGCTTTCCAAGGAATCGACGCTCAGCAGCAGATCGACAAAGCGATTCACTTGGGCCCCGCTTGAGCCAGGAATGATCCGCTCAGCCAGGACGGTGAAGGTTTCATTCTGATGAGGATCGAAGAAAACGGGAGGCCAGTTGGCGGCGGCGGCGGTCCCGGCAGCAGCCTCCAAGGTGCGCTCACTTCGCAAAAGCTGATGCACAGGATGAGCCTCCGCAATGCCGGGAAGCGCCATTCCCGCCCCCAGCGCGGTGGCAAGACTGCGAACCATTTCCCGCCGACTGATGCCTTTAGCCGAACTTACTGATTTGTCCGATGCCATGTCAGAAATACCTCGTGTTGTCTCGTCCTGCGCAACGATAGTTTCCGGTCACTTGAAAATTGCACTGTGATATTATCACTGACGGGTTTGAAGGGCAAATGGGTTTGAGCTGGGGTAGTGGTGCAGTTTGGTTGCTGTAGCGGCGCTCTATGAGCGCCGCGACAGAATCGTCAACTGTTTTCGGCGCTCATAGAGCGCCGCTACAGCAAATTACGCCATTACCTGAGATGGGTAGAAGTTGACCGCGCTGCCGGGATGCGACCTGCTGTTTGCCAGGGGTTCCGGTTCTCGAAGCGCGGTCTTCGCCCCGTCAGAGCTTACGGAAACGCATTCATACTGCGACACAAAACTTAGAGGTGAACCATGAGCGCGGAAACCAAATCCTACGATGTCATCGTGGTGGGGTCGGGCGCCTCCGGCGGCTGGGCTGCGAAAAGGCTTTCCGAAGCGGGCCTGAATGTGGCGATGCTGGAAGCCGGGCGCCCGCAGCAGGATAGCAATTTCACCGAGCACGAGCCGGCCTTCAAATTGAAGTGCCGCGACATGGCCACGGATTTGATTCGCAAGACCCGCCCCGTGCAGAAAGATTGCTACGCCTGCATGGAGTACAACTACGACTGGTTCTGCAACGATATCGAAGAACCCTACACCACCTACGACGGAATGCCCTTCAGTTGGCAAGGCCGCTTGCGCGTCACCGGAGGACGCACGAATGTTTGGGGACGCCAGAGTTACCGCCTGAGCGATCTGGACTTCAAGGGTGCCTCGCACGACGGCTACGGCATGGATTGGCCGCTGGGCTACAAGGATCTCGCTCCTTATTACGACATTGTTGAAGAGTACGTGGGTATTACGGGCATCCGTGAAGGCGTTTATGAGCTTCCCGACGGACAGTTCCAGCCCCCGATGGGATTGACCTGTGCGGAGACATTGTTCCGGGATCAAGTGAAGCAGAAGCTCGGCTGGCACGCCACCCTGGGCCGCTCCGCCAACCTTACCAAATCCATCAACGGTCGCGCGCCCTGCCACTATTGCGGACCGTGCGAGCGTGGGTGCGTCACGCACTCCTACTTCAATTCCTCCTTCACCACCGTAGCGGACGCCGTGAAGTCCGGCCATTGCACTCACATTCCCAACGCCATGGTCTACAAAGTGCTGATGGATTCGGACCGCAACCGGGCCACAGGTGTTCTTTATATTGACCGCGTCACGCGCCAGCCGAAGGAAGTTCACGGGCGCGTCGTGGCGCTCGCAGCCCAGTCGCTCGAATCCGTGCGCATCCTCTTCAATTCGGCGAACCGGCAGTATCCGAACGGTCTGGCAAATTCGAGTGGCGTGCTGGGGCACTACTTGATGGACCACATCACCGGCGCGGGCGCCTATGGCGAGCTTCCGAATCTGGGCCCGCAGCCCAACTTCAACGGCCCGCACCGCCCGGACGGCATCTACGTGATCCGCTTCCGTAACACCCATGACGGGCCGCGCGCCAAGAATTTCCTGCGCGGGTTCGGATACCAGGGTGGCGGCTCGACTCGCTTCAACTGGAATGCGCCCGGATTTGGAGCGGCGTTTAAGCAAGCGATCAAGGATCCCGTCACCGGCATCGGAATCGGCGGCTTCGGGGAATGTCTGGCCCGCTGGGACAACTTTATTGAAATCGACAAAAACGTGGTGGATACCTATGGCATTCCGGTCCTCAAATTCCACATGACTTATGGTGAGAACGAGTTTGCCATGTTGAAGAACATGGAGGAGTCCGCGGCGGACATGCTTGAAGCGGTGGGAGCCAAGAACATCAGCACCCATCGCCGCCCCAACACCCCGGGATACGCCATCCACGAAGTGGGTATTGCCCGCATGGGGGATGATCCCAAAGGTTCGGTGTTGAATCAATTTGAGCAAAGCCATGACGTCAAAAACCTGTTTGCCCTCGATGGCGCCGCGTTCCCTTCCACCGCCTGCCAGAATCCCACGCTCACCATCATGGCCCTCTGCGTCCGCTCCTGCGATTACATGATGCAGGAGATGAAGAAAGGCACAGTTTAGGCGCTGCACAGCGGCTTTGTGACAGCCCCCTCACCCCATCCCTCTCCCCGCCAGCGGGGAGAGGGTGACCGCGGAGCAGGATGGGTGAGGAGGCCAATCCATCCGCGCCAAGCCCCCAATTCCGACCATGACTCCGCTACACTTCCATGTCATTACGGCAGAGTGAATGCCACCAAGTTATCGTTTTGCGCTTCTTCCGTGACCCTGGCGTGACCGCCAGCGGCAATCACTACGTATTGCTTGCCATGCCGGCCCAGTTGATAGGTCATCGGCGTGGTCTCAAAACCACTCCTCTTCCGGTCGTGACTGCCGTCAGAGATGTCGCCCGTGTGGAACACCCAAGCAACCTTGAGGTGGGATACGTTGCCGCGATTGATCTGGGTGAGGGGCGAATAGCGAGAGCCCCCCGGATCGTTGCCATAAGCTGGCCACTCGCCGGAGGTTGCAGAGGTTTGGGCGCGGCCCGTCGCAACCGCGACGAGGGAAAAGACCAATCCTGCAACCTCCCACTTCCAGAGCAATGGTTTTGCCCAGTTCACCCTATAAATCACACCTCTGTCTCCTTGGTACAGGTCCAAAAAGATTCGGGGCCATTTGCAGCAACTTGCATGACAGTTTTTGTCATTCTACACTCCCAGTCTGAAACGCGCTCGCAAGCCGCAATTGTAGTTAACATAGCTTAGGGTTCGTTCCGAAAATTTTATATGCCCCTTTCCTTCATCGCTGGTGGCGGCGTTTCCTTTTGTCATGTCGCCGCCCAGTCCGGTGCGAAGTTAGCTATGTCATTCCAGGTCATATAGTTATAAAACGTTGGACGCTCCACCCGCAGTTGCCACGAGGCTGAAACCCGCTCGCAAGCTGCCATCGTAGTTAACATAATTTAGGGTTCGTTCCGAAAATTCACTATGCTCATTTTCCAACTGACAATGTTTGTCATCTCTCTTTCCAGTTCGCCCCAGGCCGCCGGTGCGAATTGGCCGGGAATATTTACCATATAGTACACTAGCCGCTTGCGCCCGTCAAGCCAATTCTTGCTTGGGTGCTTATCCCGCATTCGGGAGAATGAACGCGGTGAATCTCCTTGGGTTAGGTTATACCGCCATGGCTCGGGCCACGGTAGGCGTGACAGGTGGGGATTGAGGAGTGACATCTGCGCCACTTGCTTTCAGGCGTTGGCTTTGCCCTTCGGTTCGGTCGCCTCCGGGGTTCTCCAATCTCCGGTGCTGGCGCTTTCCAGGACGGCATCCATGACGGCCTGAGTTTCCAACGCATCCCGGAAATCGGGGCGAATCCGCTCTCCAGTTTGCAGACACTTCAGGAAGTCCGCCAAAGCGTTGACGAACGTATGCTCATAGCCAATGACGCAGCCAGGAACCCACCAGTTGGCCATGTAAGGATGCTCCGCGCCGGTGACCAAGATGGTGCGCCAGCCCTGCAAGTGTTCCGGGTCCTGATGGTTGAAGTATTGAAGCTGGTGCATATTTTCCAAGTCAAAGTAGAGGGAACCGTTTTCGCCGTTCACCTCAAAGCTGTTCTTGTTCTTACGGCCGCGGGCATAACGGGTGGCCTCAAACGTGCCGTTTGACCCATTCACGAACCGTGCCAGGAAAGTGCAAACGTCGTCAATCTCAACGCGTGCCGGGCTGCCATCGGGGCGCGTCCGGTCCTTGATGAAAATCTCCGTCATACCGGAGACGCTCGCAATGGCTCCGTTCAACCACAGCGCCGTGTCCACGTTGTGAGTGGAAAGATCGCCCGAAACGCCCGCGCCCGCCACATCCTTATCCAGCCGCCAAGTCCCGGGGCCGCCCACCGGCACCTTGCGGGAAATGGTCCAATCCTGGAGATACACAGCGCGGTAATGAAAGATTTTGCCGAGCCGGCCTTCGTCAATGATTTGCTTGGCCAGGCTGATGGCCGGGACGCGCCGGTAATTGAACCACACCATATTGGGCTTGCCTGATTTTTCCACGGCGACAGTCATCTGGCGCGCCTCAGCGAGGTTCATGGCCAGCGGCTTCTCACAAAGGATGATCTTGCCGGCGGCGGCGGCGGCCAAGGCCACTTCGCAGTGAGTGTTATTGGGCGAGCAAATGTCAATGGCGTCGATGTCCTGTGCATCCACCAACTTTCGCCAGTCGGTTTCCGCACGCTGCCAACTCCAGCGGCTGGCAAAAGCGCGCGTGGTTTCGGGATTGCGCCCAGCCACCGCCTTCAGCACCGGCTGGTAGGCCACGTCAAAAAACTGGTTCACGCGGTGGTAGGCGTTGGAGTGGGCCCGGCCCATGAAACCGTGGCCGATCATGCCGATATTCAGCGGCTTGGCCATAAGACCTCCGTCAAATCACAGATCTTTAGCGTTGCCTGCGCGCCCCATCAACTTTGCGGGCCGCAGTGCAGCGTTTCGTAAGTTCGCTCACGTTTTCTCGCAACCCCTCACCCGGCCCTGCGCGCCACCCTCTCCCCGCTTGCGGGGAGAGGGGCTGGGGGTGAGGGGTGTTGAAGACCGTTGCAGGAATACGTCACCGTAATAGCGAATGGTGGTACTCAGTATCGGCAACAAGCCGGAAACTGCCGCCGGGACGGCGGCGCTACCCAATGGCCGGGGCAGAGGCTTGGGCCGCGTACTGACGGGCCATGCCGTCCAGAAACCTCTTGGCGTCCGCCGTGACTTCCCAAGCATCCGGCCAGAAGCACAGGTCGATCGTCCACCAATTGGAGGGAATTCCGGAACGAAGCACTTGCGGAACCAGTTGGTCGAAATCAAGCACCCCTTGGCCGAATGGGGCGTGGGTGCTGGTTTCGTCGTGATGGAGAGTACCGTCCGAATCGATCAAATGCACATGGCCGATCTTGCCGCGCAGCCGCGTGAGCAGCTCCAGGGCGCCGCCGGGCAATGTCTCCTTGGGGCCGGGTTGTCGCGCGCCAACGGCCGCGCAAATGTGAGCGTGGCAAGTGTCATAGAGCACAGCGAAGTTCCGGTGGCCCACGTCATCCGCTATACGAATGATCTCCGACGGCTTGTTGAATGCGAATCCGGGTTCGAACTCCCAAACTACGCGGATTCCGCGGTCTGCTGCTTTTTGTGCAGCGGCTTGAAATGTGTTGACCAATCGCTCCCATCCGCGGGCAGGCTCGATGGACTCCTTCTCGAAAATGTCGGGCGGACTGACGCTGTCCACCCGGATACAATCGATTCCGAGGTCGCTTGCAAAGTCCAGGTTCAGCTCAAAGGTGGCCATCCACTTGGCATTATTCTTCTCCGGGATGATGGGGCACGACCACAGGTCTGCCGCCAAGCCGGAAAATGCCAGGCCCAGGCCCTCCACCTTTTTCTTCAGCTCAGCGCGCTTGGGCTTGGTATCACACTCCACCGGGTTTGGATGCGGCACAAACCCTCCTAACTCGACCCCGTCAAAGCCCAGGTCCGCCAACTTGCTGACCACCGTATCAAAGGGCACGGGATTTTCCTGATAGGGGCCGAAGCAATAGGCCCAACTGCCAATTGAAAGCCGGACTTGATTCATAGGGCACCTCGTCTGTGTCATACGAATTACTGCGGGTGAACGTTCCAGCCTCACCTGGATAAGAGTTCTTCGCTCAGGATGACAGCACGGGAAGATCGTAAAAGTTCAGGGTGCGGGCGACTTCATCAAATTCTCAAAGAAATAAAGACCGGATTTCCCAGCCACGATGATATCCAAGTCACCGTCTCCGTCAATATCAATCACGGGAATCTGCATTCCTCCTCCGGTGCGCGTGCTGTAATCAATGATATGTCGTTTCCACTGCACTTCCCCGGCCACTTTCATGGGTTCGTACCAATAAACGCCAAGCGGCTCATGGGCGCCGGGATCGCGGCCGTTATGGGCGAAGTAGCGTTTGCCGCTGATGAGATCCATTTGGCCGTCGCCATTCAGATCCACCAAGGTCATGGCATGGGACTGCGACCAGCTATCATCAATAACGTGCTTGATCCAGTTTCGGTTGCCCGCGCCATCCTTCTTCTGCTCGTACCAAAAGATGCCATAGCCGTGCGCGGCGCTGGTCACCAGGTCCGGCACGCCGTCGCCATTCACATCATGCACGTCAATGAACCCGACTGTTCCCAAGTCAAACTCAGGATGGAACGTCCAGGTTCCCGTCCGAGGGTCCGCAGGCGATTCAAACCAGCCCTTGGGCGTTACGATGTCATTGCGGCCGTCTCCGTTCACGTCCCCTGCACCGATGCCATGACCGTAGCTCTGCTGGCTCACTTCGTGCCGCACCCAATGCGCCTGCGGACCTTCGCCCACCACTTCATACCAGGAGAGCGGAGCTTCCGGATTACCAAACTCCGGGAGAATCTGGCGCGGCGTGCCGGTGTTGAGCAGGTCGACCAAAAACGCAAACTCAATGTTATAGCCGTCTTGGATCACGGTTTCAACCCACGGGCCGGGCTGGTTGCCGGGATTCTTGTACCAAGCCAGGCGCTTTGAAAACCACGAACAACTCACAATGTCCGGGTAACCGTCACCGTCGGCGTCGATGGGCAGATCGCTAAAGTTGTCGATGTAAAAGTCGAGGTAGGGCAACGTGCGGAACTTGTGCTTGATCCACTGCGGCCCCGCGCCGCCGGGCCCGGAAGGAATCTGTTCATACCAGTGCTCGCCGGAAATGATGTCCAGGCGGCCATCCCGGTTAATATCGGCCACTGCGCAGGTTTCACTTGCTCCCAAGTCAATGACGTGTTTGCGGAAAGCGATGGCGTCATCACCGGCTTCGGCAAAACCGGTGTCCGGCCGTAGGGCGCGCCCGGTCTGGCCACTTGCAGAGGAAGGAGCCTCAGCCGCCATTCGACTGCTGGTTTGCAAGCCCAGCACCGCGCCCGGAACCACGGCGCCGAGCGACTTGATAAAGAACCTTCTGGATTCGTCATCGGTTCGAGACATGCAGAGCTCCTCAAGCTTGAAAACCGTAGCGAGCTTATTGAATGCCCACTTGTCGGGTCAAATCCTTGATGAAGCGCAGGCCGCGGCGGGCCAGCTCGTCGCCGGACGGGGCCAGGTCGCGCCAGATGGCCGCAGCCGCCAAGCCGGGATCCGGGTGCGCAAAGGACTCGATGGTCAACCAGCCATCGTAGCCAATTTCCTTGAGAGCAAGCGCAATTGATTTCCAGTCAACATGCCCGTCGCCCGGTGTGCCACGATCGTTTTCCGAGAAATGCACGTGTCCCAGATCCTTCGCTACCGCCCGGAGAGAATCGGCGGGATGGCGCTCCTCGATGTTGGCGTGGAAAGTGTCAAAATGAACGCGCACGTTGGGCATGGCAATGTCCCGGACGAGTTGAGCCGCGTCTTCGAGGGTATTCAAAAAATACGTTTCGAAGCGGTTAAGAGGTTCAACGCACAGCGTGACGCCGAGCTCCTGGCCGCGCTGCGCTGCGGCTTGCAAACCCTCGACGGCCCATTTCCATTCGTCTTCGGTCCGCCGCCGCCCTGTGAAAACTCCCAGACCCGCGTAGAGAGGACCGCACATCAATTTGGCCCCCAATTCGGCGGTTCTCTCAACGCAGCGCTCGAGGTGCGCCACGCCGCGCGCCCGAACCGCCGCATCGCTACTCACAAGATTCGTTTCACGTGGCAATACCGTACAGGTGGCCCGTTCCAGCCCCAACACATCCAATAGCCGCCGGACGGAAACGATCTTGGCCGGCTCTCCGGGTGAAAGAAAGAGTTCGACTCCATCGAAGCCCCATTCCCGAATCCGCGCGAATAACGATTCGTGCGCTTCGGTTACGCACATCGTCCACACCAGCGTGTTGACGCCATATTCCATAGGTTTTCTCCGCCCTCATCACGCCCAACCATCGTCCCCGTCCGGCGTGGAGCGTGGACCGTGTCGCAGGATAGGCGAGGGTCCAATCACCGGTTTACTCTTTTAAGTTTGGACTTGTGCAACCGGGGAAAGCCGCAAGATAAGTATTGCCCTGGTACTGCAGGTCCTGATGAATTCCGATGGCCGACGTGTAATATCCGTTGACCGTCATGCGTTTCAGGCTGACGAAAAACCGCTCAAGACCGGTTTGCGGATTTTCTTCGCGGCTCGCGGCCTTGGCCAGCGCCTGCGGCAGCGACGACCGAGCCGCTTCCTCATGCATCAAGTGCAAGCCCTGTCGCCATTGTGCTTTCGTTGCGTTGTTGCTGGTGCCCACCATCAAATCCGCGAACAGGCTGACCTGGGCGGCGTGGGCGCCGGGAGAATGCGCGTCCGCCGGGATGATCATCTCCATCAATTGATCAACCTGATGGTTCTCTTTCGCCGTGAAAAACTGCAAACGATACGCATCCGCAGACCAAAGGACGGTTCCAGCGCGAGCCGCGTCGCGCCAAGCCGCTACGCCCGGTGCAAGAGCGGCCAGTGTGACAATCTTGAGTGCAGTTCTTCTCTTCATTTTGGTTCGGATGCTGTAGGGGCGGGCCTGGTGCCCGCCCGTGGGCGACCACCAGGGTCGCCCCTACGAGGTATCCCTTCAGTCCACGGTTTTAACCGCGCCGCTTCAGCGCTGGCACGTTTTCCCATTTCAAAGCTCGCCTCTCCGGCGCTGCTCCTTAATATGGTCTGCGGCGCGCATGGAGACTGCCATGATCGTGAGGGTTGGATTCTTCTCGCTGCAAGTGGTAAAACAACTGCCGTCGGTTACAAACAGATTCTTCACCTCGCGTGCCTGGCAGTAACCATTCAGCACCGAAGTCTTGGGATTCATCCCCATGCGAATGGTTCCAACTTCGTGGCTGGCGAATCCTCTTGGCGCATCAAAGCCATCCGGGAAAATTGCTCCCTTCAGGTGCGAGCAAATCTCAAGAACGCTCTGGTTGGCGGCGCGCCACAGAGCCCTGTCGTTTTCCTCGAAGCGGTAATGCACCACGGGAATCGGAATGCCAAAATCGTCAACGCGGCTTGGGTCCACGGCAACAAAGTTCTCCGGCATGGAAAGCGTCTTGCCCCAACTGCCAAGGAGGAGAAAACCCGGTTGCATTCTGCGCACTTGATCTTTGTAGCCCGCGCCGTATCCCTTCACCTTCATCGCCTGGTAAGGAAACATATAAGAACCGTAATTCACCTGCAAGCCCCAGCCTCCCGCGTAGTCCGGCTTCGCGAAAAGCTGGTTATAGCGCGGAACGTAGACGTGGTCCGTGGCGCCGTCCTGATTGACGGGCGGCGCGCCCTCCAGTTCTTCCAGGTAGACGTTGACAGTCGCATTCACGTGCCCGTGCAAGTGGCGGCCCACCATGCCATTGGAATTTGCCAAGCCATTGGGGTATTGCGAGGAGCGTGAATTCAGCAGCAGCCGGGCGGATTCCACGGTGGCGCAGCAAACCACCACGATGCGCGCTTGAACATCCTCTTCTCTTCTGGTTACGGTGTCAACAAAAGAGACGCCGCGCGCCAACCCTTTCTGGTCCACCCGAATTTCGCGCGCCAGCGCATTCTGCCGCAGGGTAAAATTGCCCGTGGCTCGCGCTTTCGGCAACATGCAGTCCGGCGTCGTGAAAATTGAACTGACGTCGCACCCGTCCATGCAGTGGCCGCAATAATGGCATGGAGGACGATGGTCATACGGCCGCGTCAGCACTGCCTTGCGCACCGAAATCACGGGAATGCCCATCCGTTTCGCCGCACGCTGAAGGAGGCGCTCGCTGCAACGCCACGGCAAGGGCGGTAGATAATGATTCCCAGCGGGAAGAATTGCCAGGTTGTCGTTTTCTCCGCAGACGCCGATCGTCTGTTCAATCCGTTCGTAGTAAGGCTCCAGGTCCTCGTAGCTGAGAGGCCAATCCTCCTCGATGCCGGCCAGCGACCATTCCCGAAAGTCGCGCGGCGCATACCGCAAGGTCACGGCGTTCCAGTGCAAGGTTCTGCCACCTAGCACCCGCACCCGGTCCACGCTGATCTGGTCGCATTGGTCGTAGCGGATGGACCCGGCTAGAGATGGCGGATAGAAAGGCGCCTGCTTTTCGCCACGCAGGCCCCGGTAGGGCAGCTCGTAAGGCCACTTGTGGGAAAGAAATTGGAATGGCGGCACTTCCCTTCCACCTTCCAGCATGATGACTTTGGCGCCGCCTTCGCACAGTTCTTTCGCCATCACGCCGCCCGCCGCGCCCGATCCAATGATGCACACATCAAAGAGTTGCATGGTGGCTGGTCAATTTCCGTTCGTTATTTGTATTGCCCGGCATGGTGGCGGGCAGCGGCTGCCAAACAGACGCCAAGAGACGTGTTGTTTGGTAACAGTCAGGCGCCAGTTCGCTTCTGAGCCAAGCCGCACCAGCAAACTGACCCACTACCCGATTGCCGACTGGGTTGACTTGACGTGTCGAATTATGAAAAAGCAAGCGCAGACTTGCGTCTTTCACGTCTGCGGCTTGTCTAGCAATCAAGTCTACGGTGCTGTATTCTAGCGCCATGTCGCGGCTGTGTCGCCCTTTTCTTTCATAAATCGAGGTCGCGCTGGCTGTAGAGGCGAGTTGATCTCGCCACGGTCACGGTGCGGCGAGTTTGCCTCGCCAAAAGCGTGGCAGCGTAAAGCCGCCTCCACGCCAGACTGTGCTGCCGCTGATTCCGGAAACGAGGGAGGAGAAATGAAATACCTCAGATGTTTTGTCCTGCTTGGCATACTCGCGTCAGCAGGCGCACCGGCGCTTTTTCCCGCGCAGAATGCGGTGGGGATTGAATCATTGGGCCACGTTGGCATCGCCGTATCGGACCTGCAGAAATCCCTGCATTTTTATGTTGGGCAACTCGGCTTGACGGAAACGTTCCGGCTTAAGCGGAAGGACGGAAGCGTCATGCTGGTGTATCTTCAAGTGGGCGACAGCAGCACTTTCGTTGAGCTTTTTCCAGGGACGCTGACAGCTTCGGCACCCAAGCGCGCCCATGCCTACCATTTCGGATTTTTTGTGGGCAACTTGCAAACCACTCTGCATCGGTTGCAGGCTGGCGGCTATCCCTTGCCGCCCGATGCCTTCAAGAGAGCCTCGAAGATGGCGGCGGACGGAACTTACCTTTACTTCGTTTATGATCCGGACGGCAATCGCATTGAACTCAGCCAGGCGACCCCACAGTCGTATCAGGCGAAGGCAGCGCCCGAATTGCTGAAGGGAAAACCATCTGGCGCCGAGGTCCATTCCAAGAGCAATCACTAATTCCGATGCTGTTCCTGTGGTGGATTCAATGCCGAAGCGCCGGCGGTGAGTTTGCCGAATCTATCGAAGACTCCACGGGGTCCTCATTTTGTTCGCCGTGTGACTTTGCTTCCTGAAACTTTTGGAAGGCCTCGCGGGATTTCGCGTTGAGTCCCAGGTGGTGGTAGACGCTGCCCAGCGTGTAATAGGCGGAGGAAAACTGCGGTTCAAGGCGCACCGCAGTTTCGAGTTCCTCTCGAGCCTCGGAATAATTCCCCATTTGCGAATCCAATTCTCCGAGGTGGAAGTGGGTGCGCGCATAGGAAGGGTCAAGCTTTTCTGCCGTCTTCATCTCACGACGCCCGCCCGCAAAGTCGCCCAGCCGGCTCAATACCAAACCATAATGCAGATGGTAGTAGGCATTGCTGGGCTTCATCTTCAGCGCCTTCTCAAGATCGCTCTTTGCCTCGTTGAGCTTAAACTCCACAGCGCTCACGACGCCCAGCATGAATTCGGCGCGGTCATCGTGGGGGTCAAGCTCCAGGGCGGTTCTGAAATGGCGGGCAGCGCGGTTGTAATACTGATTGTCGTTGTTGTCATTCCCCAGGATGAAGAAACACATGCCAATGTAATAGACAGGAGGCGCGGTCCCGGGCTGCAACTGTTCCGCTTGAAGGAAGGATTTCATCGCCGCGACCTGGTTGCCCAACCTTTGATAAATCCGCCCTTCAGTGATGAAATAAGCGGCCTGATGAGGATCGTCCTTGATGGCTTTTTGAATCGTAGCCAAGGCTTGTTGGTTCTTGTGGAGCAAATTCAGAGCCTTGGCTTTCAAGTTGAGCTCATCCGCGTTGTCTTCGAGGCTCGCGCTGCTCATCAAGTTCAAGGTTTCCGCCGTGCAGTGCACGTCCTCGCGTTCAACGCAACGCCTTAGCTTTTCGACCCGGTTAGAACCCGGAGAAACGGCTGGGGCAGGGCTTGTGGGCTGGGCACGTTCATTGATGCTCTTATTTCCCTGGCGGCTCAGCGTTTCGGCCAGCTTGGCCTGCCTTGCGGCTTCCCGGACATCGCCCGACGATTGGAGAAGACGCGCCAACTGCGCGGGAAATGCAGGCTCGCCAGGAAAACGGTGCTCGGCCTCTTCGAGCGTCTTGACGGCCGCGCGCAGTTGTTTGGCCTGCATCTGAGCGACGGCAAGCTCACGGTAAGTGAGCGGGGAATTCGGATCGCGCGCCACGGCCTTTTCCAAGTAGGGCAAGGCCTGCGAGTTTTTGCCGAGTCTTCGGAGGGACGTACCTGCATAAAGGTAGGCCTCGCCAAATGCCGGGTCCACGCCAATTTCGGTTTCAAAATCCTGGAGAGCCTGGGAATAATCGGACCGGTTGAAAGCGATGCGCCCTAATTGGAAGTGAGCCAATGGAAGCTTGGGATCGAGTTGAACGGCCTGGCGGTATTCGGCTTCAGCACCGGTGTTGTCATGCCGGGAGGTATAAGCGTTCCCCAACAGCAGGTGCAGCCATGCGGAGTGCGGAAAGCGTTCGCTGAAGGCTTGGAAGTCTTGCAAGCCTTCCTTTGCATCGTGCAGAGCGCGATCTTGCTCGATCAGCGCATAGAGGACGTAGGGATCGTCATTCCCCAGCGCAAAAGACTTTGCGAAAGCTTGCCGCGCCGCCTCATGGTTGCGGAGAGCGCGGTATGCCATTCCAAGATAAAACTCGGCTTTGGCCGTGGGGGGCAAGCTCTGAAGCACCGGCAAGGCAACTTCGGGCTTTCCGAGAGCAAGCAAAGCAACGCCGAGATCCTGGGTGAGGATGGGATCGCGAGGCGTGATGGCGAGGCCGCTGCGAATCCAATCCGTCGCCGTTGCATAATCCTGCCGTTGGAGGAGAAGGATTGCGAGGTTGTTATAGACTGCCGGCCCTTGTGGGCAAATTCTGATGGCATTTTCGTAGGCATTCACGCGGGTGGCAACCGTAAGGCGGGTATTGCGGCCCTTTTGCACCAGGACATTGCTCTGTGAGCTTTGGGCGCAGACGTCCCGGGAAGCTGCGTAAATTGGGCCGGATTCTGACACGATGCCGGGAACCGTCAACCGGAATAGAATGCAAAGAATGGAGGCGAACGGCAGGCTCCTGGATCGCAAGTGGGGAGGAGAGGTCTTGCGGAATGCAGGTTCGTGGTGGCACGAGCTGGAATTCATATCGAAGCAAAGCCGGATCGCCTCTACGCGCAGAAGGCTTGAGCCATCTTTCCATCATAGCCGAGAAAGTATAGGAGTACAGTACCGGTTCAGGAAGTCTTCGATTCGCCCGCGGCCCAGACAGGCCCGCTTTGTCATATTCTCAGTTCGTAATAAGGATGCAGCGAAATTTGGCCTAACTTTGAAGTATAGGTATAACGTTCAATGTGCTGAATACGAAGGTCATTGGACCCGGCCTTCAAGCCCGAGCCCAGATCGAAGCGGAAAGGATAAGTGAACCGGGTTCCCAAATCTTTCCCATTCAGCCTCACACCGATCACCTGCGTCATGTCTTCAATCACCAGCGTGGCAGACTCGGTATGGGCTTGCGGCCAATCAAACTTGATGGCGTAGATGGCTCCATTGGTCTGAATCGGGGTTCGAGACCATCCATCATGCAGCGCAATCTTCGCCAAACGCGTTGAAGGGGTATTCACCTCATTGCGGGTGATTCGGCCACTGTCTTGTTCCATTTCATAGCGGAATGTCCCGCGCCCGCATTTCCTCAAAATGATTTGGCCATTGGCGGCCCTTAAGACCTCGTCTGCGCTGCAGGACATAAGATGGGGCAGAGGCGATGCATTCGGATTTACAACCACAAAGACGGATTCATACCGGTGCAGATGGAGGCGGAGTTCAATTTCGCCGTTTCTGGCCGAGTATCGCGGGGCTTGGCAAATGTGACCTTCCACTGGATTCCAGAGCTCCGGTACGCCTTTCACGTTACGGAGGCGGACGTCCGTCGTAAGGTCCTCGCCTTCATTGTTGAAAAAGTAGAGATCGCGGCCAGAAAGCCGCCGGTGGTAATACTGCAAAAGAGTCAGATTGGGATCAATCACCACGTCATGGACATCGAGTGTGTAGAGGAGACTCGAAATATCCTTATAGGTGGTGACGAAGGCCCGGCCTCGCCCACTGGCTTGGTCGCCCCAGATTTGCGCTGCGATCTTTTTCACCCCTTCGTCATTCCTGCCGTCTGCAGAACGAAACGGAACTCTTGGTACAATCTCTGCTGCCGTCATTCCTGGAGCCAGCCCGATTCGGGCGCCGGGCCCGAGGGAAATCACGTTGCCCCCTGCTTCATAAAACTCCAGCAAGCGCCGGGCAACAGCTAGCGGGATGGCATCCACGCCAGGCAGAATGACCCAATCATACTCCTCGTGTCCCAGGTGGATTTGGCGGCCCTGAATGCGGCACTTTCCGGGATCGCTAAACACCTCGTAGGAAACATTGTCGTAATCAAAATGAGCCTGGCTCAAAGCCTTATCAGATTTCCAGAGCTCTTCAGCGGCGCCTACCCACGCCGATGCGGCCACATCCAGAATGATCGCTTTGGCAACGTGCCGGCCGCCCCGTATCAACATCGATTCACGGTTCGCAACTGTTTGATAGGCGTGGAAATACGGAGCCAGAGGATTCTTGCCATAGAGCCAAAACTCGGGTTGGTCCTCCCAAACCGGTGGTTTCTGGGTATCAAGGCCGCAGGGCACGGTGCGGCTGACGCCCCGGCAGGTCGTCCAATCGATCATAGCCTTCATTTCGGTAAGACCGGTCCGCCATCCAGTTGCCGCAAAGTGTTCCACCATGGCTTCGTCCAGCGGAGTTTCCATGTAATGGCTGACGGAGCTCGCCATCTTGGGCTGCCGCCAGTAAACGTCATCTTCGGGCGTGTACCACTGATCAAAGATGTTGTCGAAGCCGCCCATGCTGTAATGCTCCAGCATGCGGAAATCACTTCCCGTGCCGCCGCCCAATTGGAAGGGCAGATCCTCCCGAACATGGCCGTTAATTTGCATTCCATGCGCCTCGGCGTAGCGGGTTTGCTTGCCGAGAAAAAGACGGTCGTATCCACTGCTTACAAATTCCATATAATCGTGCCGCACGCCGTCGGTCTTTGGACCCCGCGTCTCCCACAGAAGTGGGAGAAATGGGCGGATGGAATAACCGTATCGAGCCTGAAAGCGCGAAAGAAAGTCCGGGGTATAAGGGAAACCTCCCGGCTTGCCCAGGGTCACGCCGCTAGAATAAAAGCCGGGCTCGTCGATATAGAATCCTTTCCAGGTTTTTCCGGCGTGTTCCATGCCGATGGCTTTGCAGGTTCCATCCAGAACGAATTGGACAAAGAGGTCGGTGGCTTCCTCGCTGAGCGTGTCAATGTAGCCACGAACCTCGCCGTGGACTAAATCGGGATAGACTTTTGGGTCGTCAATCCCCGGCTGCCAGGCGCCGTGAATAAAGATCTCCCAATCCCCCTCGGGAACATTCCACCGGAGAAGCCCGTCAGTGACCGCACCAGTCAGGTCTTCAAAGTGGTCTTTGGGGCCTACCGCGACAACTGCCAGAAGACGCTGTTTCGTAGGCAAGAGATCCTGGATGTTTAGGGAAAACGGCTTGGGACCGTGACACCTCTCCTGGTGGGCAAGCGTGACTTCCCACCGCGCCAGTTTCCGGTCCTGGGCAACAATCCGTCCCGCAGCGTAACCGCAGGGATAGTCCTTATCATCCTGTTCCCATACCGTCAACCCCAGCTTGCGGGCCGCATCCACAATGATTCGCCAACTCTTCCAGTTATTCTCTTCCAGAAAGCCCTTGTAATCGTAAGGGTGCAGGGTGACGCCTTCAAATCCAAAACGATGGATGACCTGCATGAATTCGCGCAGTTGCGACTCCGTCTCATTTCCATGCACCATCCAGAACGGGCATGAACTTCGAGTGGGATTTTGGCCCTGGAACGCTTCGGCCAGCGATGGCCAACCCATCTCTGCGGTGGGAGTTGCGCTAAGTTGGTTTGAGAACGGCGTGGTTCCGCTCGCGCCAGTGGCTGCTACGCTGAACGTGTACTGAGTTCCATTCTTCAGGCCCTGAACAGAGTAATCCGGGACCAGAATCCCTTCGAGGGTCTCTCCTTTGCCGAGCGAGTCCTGAAATTGGATGCGGTAGGATTTTGCGCCGTCGACTGGAGTAAAGGAAATGACCACGCGTTCGTGCTCGGCGCGAGCTGAGTTCAGTTTTGGAGGACCCCAGGGTTGCGGTGCAGGCAGATGGCTTTCCTGTCCCCAAAGCGGAATACGCAGGAGCGCCGCGGTACTCATCAACGAAATAAACGAACGTCTCTTCAACTCAACTCCCAGGCTTCCAGTTTTCCCCAAAAGCCGTGAAAAGCATGTAGCTAGGCCTCCAGACCCGTCCGGAGGCGGTCCAGCAATATCAATACTCGGCCTGCACCGTGTAGTCTCCGGGGCTCTTCACGGACAAAGGCCCGGAGACGGTTTTCCCGTTCAAGCTCACCGAAGAGGCAGCTTTGCCATTGTGTTCAGGCAATTTGATTTGGCCGGTCTCTCCTTCGGGATTGTGCAGGCGCAGAAGGAACCGCGAACCGCCATTTTTGCCGCCCGACCCAGGTGCAGTCCATTTCCAATCCACCGTAATCAGGCCATGCACCGTAGGTACCGCCCCCTTGGCCCATTCAAGGTCGGCGGGGTGAGGAGCGACTTCATAAACGGAATAACCGGGCTTGGTGGGCTTCACTCCCAGAATCAAAGTGGTAATGAAGTAAGTCGGCGCGGCGCTCCAGGCGTGGCACAAGGTCCCCTGCGTATTGAAGTTTTCCCAGAACGTGCCATTGCCCTGGGCCACCATAGGACCCCAAAAACGCTCGATGGCACCGCGGACCGCATCAGCCTTACCCTGCGCGGCCAGCGCTTCGAGGACAAAGAACATTCCGTAGGTCTGCGCTTGAATGATGGTTTGCCCCGCCGCGGCTGGTTTGTTGGAGTTTTCGCCTGGCATGGGCGCGGCCGAATCTCCCGTGTTAAGGCGGGCAGGGTCTGTTATTTTGGCCAAAATGCCAGGGATACGATCTGCCGCTGCGAATCCGTAGAGGATGGCGTCGGCATTGGCAAGCTGGCCCACACGCTCACTCTTGCGCCCAGCGTCCCAAGCGTCCACATAGAGGCCACGGGCCTCATCCCAGAAATGCTTATTGAACGTGGCATGGACCGCCTCAGAATCGGCTCGGAAGATCTTGGCATGATAGCGGTCGCCAGCCAGTTCAGCTAATTGGGCGGCGTTGTCCAGGGTGTGCGCATACAGCGCGTTCAGAATGGAGCTCTCACCTTTTGCATCGGGATTCGACCAGTCGAGAAAGTTCCAGAAGGGTACGGGGCCAAGTAATCCATCGGTTTGCCGGAAGCCTTGGAACCACATCATCGACCGCGCCACGCTCGGATAGAGGCGGAGAACAAAATTCTTGTCTCCGGTCTCAAGATAATGTTCCTGCAGAGCATTGATAAAGGAAAAGACGTAAGAGTCAATCAACATGCGCGAGTTGCCACCCATATCGCTGACCATGGGAATGGCACCGTCACGCCATTGATCCCGCGAGGCATCCAGCAAAAACTTTTGGGCAATGTCCGGGTTTCCGTCTGCCACGCCATTCACTCGCAGTTCGATTTCACCATCGCCCAGCCATTGGTGCTGCTCACGCGTAGGGCAGTCCATGGTCCCGTCCAGCGTGCAGAGCTGCCACGTGTAGGCCCCCATCTGCCAGAGCTTGGTGAGCAGCGGGCTGGAGCTTGTGAACGAACCGACGTGATCCAGTTTGGCCGTGCTGAAGCGGAATCCCACCCGAAAGCGCAGCGGTGCGCTCAGGTCAGGAAATGACAGCTCGACAAAGCGCAGGCCGTGCCATCCCCACATCGTCCAGTGCTGCGATCCGGGGGCAACAAAATACTGGGCAACGAAATTGCCTCCCGGCTGATCCGCAGCAATGTCTCCGTGGACCATCATTTCGCTCCAGCCGATGTTGATGGCAGTGGGCTTCTGAGCATCAATGTTGAACTGCAAATACCCATCTACCTCCTTACCCATGTCGAGAATGACGTAAGGCGTTTGGCCGGAAGCTCCAGGATCGATCTCCGCGTAACCGGAGGCAGTGGGATTGGTAAGGGCATCCCCGTTATGCAGAATTGATGCCTGCGGCTGATGTTTTTCGTTGGCGATGCTCTTGCCGAGCCCGGCAAGGGGGCTGAGCCGCCTGAAAAAGAAAGCGCCTTGAACTTGGGCTGGAAACACTCCCGTTCCAACCACTTTTGCTGGCATGATTTCCCTTTCCACGGGATATGCCAATGGGCGCGGCACGATATGGATGTAAGGCGCCTCTGGAGGTGAGGACATACCCTCAAAGCTGCTGATCGGGGACGCGGAAATCCAACTGCTGTCATCGAACTGCGGCTCCGTCCAACCCTTCGCCACGCGATCCGAATGATAGACCTCGACGTTGCCCAGATCGTTCAACTCCGGCGTATTCCAATCCCAAGCGTGATCTTCCGTGGCCTTCCAACTTGCATCGCTCCTGATGATTTGCTGCCCCGCGCCCTGGCCCATTTCAAGCTGGCACAGCAACGCGCCGTGAGCCTGTGCCGAGCGCGGGCCGGAATTTGTTGGCATGACATACCAGGCCCGGCCTTGTCCATACCAGAGGACTTCAACTGCAATCACGTTCCGCCCCGGCCGCAATTTTGAGGCGACATCGAAGGCGTCATAGTAGTACCAGCCATGCGGGGAGCGGGCCGGTCCCTGTCCGGTATACGCTCCATTGATATAGAGCCGGTATCTGCTGTCCGCAAGCAGAGCCAGGCGCGCCTGGCTTGGGACCGATGACAGAGTGAAGGTCTTCCGGAAGAGGACGGTTTGATTCTTGTGGGTGGCGGTCGCGCTCGTCGAAGGCCATATCCAATCCGCCGTCCAATGGATTGCAGGGTCCGGCGGAGCCGCCATAGCGCTCCTATAGAACGCCAGAACAAACATGATCCAAAGTAGGGCTTTCGCCAGCGAGCGCATTCTCAGGTTCATCGAATCCTCCAATAGAAAAACTCAATGGAGCGGGCAGAATTTGTGAACCCTGCAGGAGCTACCTCGATGTCAACACGTAATGCCCGGCGTGACTGATATGAACGACCATACGCCGGCCATCCTCTGCCGAAACACCAGATTGGGCATGGCCGTCGATCTGCACCGTGGTCTCGCCTTGGGTGACGGGCACGGAGACGGCTGCGTTCGTACCCGGTGGTAAGTCAACGGTGGCGTCCAACTTGCCATCCGAAGAGGCGTGAAAATCCACTTTGATTGGCCCGCGTGGTGTGGGCTCGCCGCCGCGTGCCCATTGGAGGCCGGCCAAATCAGGGCGAATTGTGACGTTAGCAAATCCAGCAGAGGTGGGCTTGATGCCCAAGATATTTTCAGTCAACACGATCGTGGGCCCGGTTGACCACCCATGCGCCAGGCTCACGAAGTATCCCATTCCAAAGTCGGCACGCAGCCTCGGATGATAGTCTTTTTTGGGAAGCCCGAGAGCGTACGCCTCCCAGAGACTGGTAGCGCCCCGCCGGATCATGCCACCCCAATACTGGCGAATCCACTGCAATGCGGCTTCGGGGTGGCCGGCAGTGGCCATGGCCGAAATGACATAGAAATTGTAATAAGGCGTAATGCGAAATTTGTCTTGGTGGGAAAGGACTTTCTGCCAAATGGCTTGCGTTTGGGTGGGATCTGCCAGGCCGGAATAAATGGCCATGGCATTGGGCTGCCATCGGTCGCCAAAGGTTCCGGTTTGCGGGTCGAGCATGGATTGGAGCGCTGCGCTGCGCACGGCTTGAGCTCGTGCCGCAAAGCGCGCCGCCTCAGCGGAGTCACCTATCTGCTGGAGGAGCCACGAGCCTTCATGAAAAGCTGCATAGAATTCAAATTGCGTGGCCATCTGCGCATTGGGCGCGGCTTCATGAATGGGCCGCGTGGCGGTCCCGAAAAAAGGTGGCGCCAATCCCGGCGACCAATCGACAAACGGCCAGGCATGATGGGGATTGGCGAAGACGTTTTGATCGTCCAGTTCGCCCGCCATGGTGTCAAGAAGCTGAATCAGCGGGCGGTGAATGGAGTTCAGATAATTCCGGTCGCCGATGTGCCGGTAATAGTCCGCTTCGCCCATCACCCAGAACGCCGAATAGCCTGGGATGCCATTCACGTCTCGGCTCACGGGTTGGCCGGCATCGCGGATCAGGTGATCCATCGTTTGCTGCATCAGGAAGTGGTCGGCAAACGCAATATCAATCACGTGGCCACTCACATCCAGATCACCCATCCACCGGGCACGATCCCGCTTCGATGCGTCCCAAATGTCATCCTGCATGCAGAGGTGGCTGGTGTATGCTCCAACTTGCCAGATGCGATTGAGCAGCGGGTCGGAAGACTCAAACGAGCCGCGGTAGCGCACGGGATAGTAGATATGGTCGACCCGGATGGTTTTGAAACGCAGTGGTGATGAGCCAGCGAGGAAGCCCACCTTGACGTAGCGAAATGCGCTCTTCGGCCCGTAAGCCGTGGCATGGGGAGGTACATTGAGGCGATCCACGCCCAAGTACGGCTCCCGGAGCGCCTCGCCCAGCGACTCACCGTACTGCGCAGAAAGCTGCATGGGAGCGTTGGAATCTGAGATCACTTCAAGCCGTCCCGTCAGTTCCCGGCCAAAGTCAAGAACCAGGCTGGGACTCTCGCTGGCGCGGGCCGCGTGGGCAGGCAGATTAACCGTAAAGTCTTCGGCTGTCGGAGGGCTTAGCTGGTCACCCGCCGTGGCAAGAGCACTCGTATTTTGAAATGAACCAAGCCCTGGGAACACCTCGAGTGTCGCGGCGGCTTGCACCGGCACACGGGCCAGGAAAGGCGAGATACCGTCATACCCCGGCCACCGGTAAAGTCCGGCATCCTGGTTGGCCTGGAAGAGATCAATGTTGCTTTCCATCCCCCCGAGTACGCCAACCGGCCGCCATCCCTGGTCGTTAAAATCTGCCTTTTCCCACCCGCTCTGTTCCTGAGTGCTATATTTCCATCCGGGGCCGCTGGTAAGGAGGGCAGGTCCATTCAATCCCAGCGGTTGAGGCACAATCTTTATGGCCAGTTTCCGCCCTCTTGCCGCTGCAAGCGCCAGCACGTTTCGTCCCGCCCGGAGCGAATGGCTTACGTCCAGGCTGAAAACAAATGGATGGATTCTTGCCGTCGGGTCTTGCTGGGCATTGGAGATGAGTTGGCCATTCAAATAGATGCGAAAGCGCTCCGGACCCGCCACGTACAGGTACGCCGTCTGTGGTGTCTCTGGGACTTGGAAGCTGCGGCGAAAATACAGCCATTGCGGAGTGTTGCCGGTCGTGGGGGACCAAAATCGCCGGCCCGTTGTTGACGAACCTTGTGTCCAGATGTACTGCTCGGGGAGCGACTCGTGAAGTTGGGATTCAAGCTTAGGAGATTTGATCCCAGCCGTAAGATCGAGCGGAGTTGGCCCATAGCCTTGCGCCGCTGCTTGGCCGGGAAGGTTCAGGGATATCAGCGGCAGCAGGGAAAGGAATGTAACCGTCAATACGAATCTGCGCATAAGAACTCCGTTATGGATTGGCAGTATCGGCGCTATCGGAAAAAGCGGCGGGCAGGCGCGTGCCCCATGCGCTGGAGTATCGCCAATTCTTCACGTTCAGGCAAAACTGCCGGGACACGTACCCTTAGACCCGCCAGAGGCGCTATCCTTTGGCTGCGCCCCTGGCTGCGGACGGATTATGACCGGTCAGAATTGGAATCGCAGCACGAACTCCATAATCCGGGGGTCAAGAGCGCTGGTGACCCGGCCGTAGGTGCCGTCGCCAAAGCCAGTGTCGACTCCACTAAAGTTCGTGTGGTTGAAGATATTGAAAGCCTCGGCGCGGAACTCCAGTGTGCTCTTCTCGGTCACGTGGAAGTCCTTGTAAAGGGCCATGTCGAAGTCAACAACTCCGGGACCGGTAATGGAACCCGGTGCCGCGTTGCCAAAATATCCCGCCGGAGGTGCCGCGAATGCCCCTGTATTAAACCATTCTTGCACGGATTTGGGGCCGCCAATGGTCTTGGCCGCGAGGTTTGGACGTGATGCCAAGCCCTGAAATGGAATACTCAACCCGGGACTCATTGAGAAGCCGCTCTGAACGGTCGTGATATCCGAATACTGCCAACCTCCCAGCGCTGCACCCTTGAACCCGTGCGCATTCTGATACCAGGGCAAGCCCCAAATGGCGCTAATGGTCAGAACCTGGGGAACATTGTAGGTCTCATTACCATAATCCAATTGGGGCTGATATACGTTCTGAGGGCCATTTTGAGTTAGAGCGTTGCCGCCTCCGTCCGACAGCCCATGTTGCCAGGTGTAAGCGAAATTTAGAAACAGATTGTGCCCAACGGGATGCCGCACAAGGACTTCCAGAGCATTCCATGATGAGCTGTTACCAAACTCTACGCTATTTATGCTGGCGTAACCGAGATAGGGGGAATATACGTTTTGGAATACAGTCCCTGAATTGATGATGGGATTGTAGTTGAATGCACCATCGGGAAGCGGCTGGTTGATGTTATAGCTGGAGGAGAGGTTTCTGCCAATCGTCCCTGCCCCGGCGATGGACGCAAACCAGTTATGAGCGAATTGATGTTCCAGGCTCAAACTGTAGTTTTGAATCGAGGGAGATTGGTAGGTCCTGATGTTCTCGCTGGTAATGGTTGGCGCGCTGGGCGGCGCCACCTGCGCGCCGGTGGGGTTTGGAAAGTTGGGGGTGACCAGGTTGAGGGCGCTGACAAATGGAGGATTGCCCGACGGAGCTCCATTGCCGCCTGCTTCAAAAAATGCGTTCTGGTAAGTGATCTGATAGCCGCCCCGCAAGGCCGTTTTGCCATCGCCGAAAAGGTCATAGGCAAAACCAAAGGACGGCGCCCAATACCATTGGTGCGCAGTCGTAAAGTTGAGAGGAGTCCCATTCACCCCATTAATGACCAATCCATTCAGTGGGTTGAAGGTGGGAGTCGGCGTGATTGTACCATCATTGTTTACGATCGGCGCGTTGGCAGGATTGAAAGTTGTCGAGTTAAACACGCTGCCAAAGGCATGTTGCAAATTGGGAGCGGGCTCAAACTCCACCCGCATCCCGCCCGTCAGGGTCAGGCGGCGCGTGGCCTTCCAACGATCCTGCGCGTACGGGGAATAGAGCGGATAATGCAAGTAGTAGCGGGGCTCCGTGCTGGTCTGGTTGAACGTGGCCGCGTCACCCAGCAAATAATCCGCAATCGGGTTACCGGTAAATTGGCCGCTGAAAAACCACTGGCCGTTACTGGCTGAAAAGTTCGTCTGCCGCTTTGTTCCAAAGACGATATTCGCGCCTGCCTGAATATAATGATTGCCACGGAGCCAACTCCAGTCATCGGAAAGCGTGTCCTCAAGGTCACTGGCGTGGGTCAGCGGCAATGCGAGGTCCCAACCCAACGGCGCCCACCCGCCTGAAAAGCCGATCTGGGGCAGCCGGTTGGTGCCCGCGCCGGTTCCGAACGGTAATACCTCCTTGAAACCCGGAACCTGGCTTCGTTGCCAAATGCCTGCGGCTGCAAGATTGACCACGTAGTTATTCATGGCGATACTGGTGGTGTTGACCATGGTGGGAGATAGAGTCGTGGTCAGTTGGATTTGCGCGAGCTGATTTTGAGTGACGATGGGATCGGTGTTAGTGTTGTAAGGCGATCCCAGAAAGTTGTCATAAGGGTTGCCGTTCGTCTGCCGCTCGTCCAGATATTCCGCCATCAGGCGGACTTTCTGAGTGAAATTGTGGTCAATCCGAATTTCGTCATCGCGCGTGTCATTGATCGCGGGGTTGAGGTTGAGGTAATTCAGGAATCCCCCGCCCACATTATTGGGCAGCGGCGCCAGCGTGTTCAGCAAGGCCAGAGAGCTTGGATTCAACATGCTGGTGGGAATCTGATATTGTCCGGGCCCCGTCTGGGGAAACGGCTGGCCGGTCAGGGGATTGGTTATGGGTGTATTGAATGTTCCTTGCCGCATGGCGGCTGTAGGGTCCGCCCCCTGCACTACCGAGCCGATGTCCTGTCGCGTCCACTGCTGGCTCCAGAAAAAAAATGTCTTCTGCTTGTTGGTGTTGTAATGGTGAGGAATGTAAACGGGCCCGCCAATCGTGTAACCAAATATGTTTTGACGCAAGGGCGGAGTTGTGGGGCTGAAGAAATTGCGCGCGTCAAAGGCATCGTTGCGCAGGTATTCAAACGCGCTGCCGTGAAAACTCTGGGTCCCGCTCTTGGTCTCCAAAATGACGTTGTTAGCGCCATTAAGGGAATACTGAACCCCGAAATTGTTTGCCAGGACACGCACCTCCTGGATCGTATCCGGGTTGGGGGTAATGGTGGTCTGGGTCATGTTGCCAGTGTTCTCATTCCAAATGCCATCAAGGTAGTACTGTGTGCCGCTCGTGCCCATGCCGTTCACCGACATCACATTGTTCGTTAGGAACCCGCCCTGGTTCAGCGCGGTGTCCGGAGATGTATTGGTGACGCCCGGCATTAAGGCCGAAAGGCTCTGGTAATTACGGCCGTTCAGAGGAAGAGTTGAAACCTGCTTTTCAGACACCTCATTGGAAATATCCGGTGTGGCAGTCTGCACTTGTGTGGCGCTGGCGGTCACTTGAACCTCGGTGGTCACCTGCCCGACCTTCATAACGGCATTCACCGTGGCTACCTGGGCAGGATGGAGAGTAATGCCCCCTTCCGCAAATGTCTCGAAGCCCTGCTTGGTCACCTTCACACTGTAGGTTCCCGGAGTTAAGCCGGCTGCCACAAAGCTGCCGTCAGCATTCGTCAGGGTGCTGGATAGAATGCCGGTGCCTTGATTGGTGACTGTAACTGATGCTCGGGGTACCACGGCGCCGCTCGCGTCGGCTACCGTTCCCGTGATGGTGGCGGAGGTCGACAATTGAGCAAGGCAAAGCCGTCCGCACAACCCCACAGCGACAAGGCATCCCAAAATCAGCCCGAGCATCTTGGATCTGCCTGCTGGCCGCACTAATCTAACTTGGTTCTGATTTTCCACGTTCATCCTCCCTTGGTACGCTTTGTGCAGAAGAACCACCGGCCGACGCAGAAATCAATTATCAGACAACCAGTATTTATGCTTTACAGCTTTTCTAGAAATGCTTATAGTTCTAATCTATGCATAAGTCAAGTGTTTTTTATGGGACTGTAGTATCTTATTGGCGCGATGACGTGACGTTTTGGGGTGGCAAGCTCAGAAAGTACATTAGCCAGAACCTTTCGGAAGCGGGATAATAAGCCCAATCCTGTTTCAGAAGGGGTACAACAACATGGATACGCTCAAACCGGTGGTGCGGACCACTCTCAGCGAGCAGGTGGCGGTGCAGATCGCGGAGAGGATTTCGTGTGGAAATTGGAAGGCGGGTGAGAAGTTGCCCGCTGAATCGGTGCTTTGCAAGAAGTTTCACATTGGCCGGTCAACGCTGCGTGAAGCCTTAAAATCCCTGGCTTTCATCGGTTTGGTCCGGATGCGCGTGGGCGAGGGCACCTTCGTGGCCGAGGGTCCTTCCACGCTTCTGAGGCATGTCTTGACCCAGGGTTTGCTGACCAATGAAAAAGATGTAACCGATTTGTGCGAGGCTCGTATCCTTTTGGAGACCGAACTGGCAGCCCTGTGCGCGCAGCGGGCAACCGGGCGGGACCTCGAAGCGCTTCAGCAAATCATTACCAGCATGGAGCAGTCGTTGCGGCAAGGCGGGCAGAATTTTCTAGATCTTGACCTGGAATTTCACCTTCGTATCGCCGAATTCTCTAAAAATGAGGTTCTGGGGCAGTTGCTCCGCACCATTCGGAGCTTGTTGACGGAAGTCATCGAGAAGAGCCTGCAAATTCCCGGCAGTTTGGCTCTTGCCTATGAACAACACTGCAAGATTCTCGAGCCGCTTTTACAGCACGATGCCCGCAAGTCCCGGGCCGCCATGCGCGATCACCTGAAAACATTTGAGCGGGGCTACAAAATCATCTTGGGTACGGCGAGCACCGAGATGGCCCCGGCCTTGATTGATAAGGCGTCTGAATGAACCCGGCATGGAAAGTGAAGGATTGATTGATTTTTGTTGCGGCTTTGCTTGGTTCGATTTCTAATAAAATTCGCATGATGGATCAGCAAAACCCTGCGAGATTGGGAGGGATCGATTGAGAATCACAGAGGTTCGGACCCGTGTGGTGGAGTGGCAACAGGCGACGGTGCCGCCGCAACCCCATTTCTGCACCAATCCCATGGACCTGTTGGAATTGCCTGCCGACTCCATGGGCACGTTCCGCTTTCATAGCTGGCTGATCGTCGAGGTGGCGTGTGATGCTGGAGTGGTGGGCATTGGCAACGCCGCGCTGGCTCCGCGCGTTGCCAAGCAGGTCATCGACCTCTATCTGAAGCCCATTCTGATTGGCCAAAACCCTTTTGACGTTGAATTTCTTTGGCAGCACATGTACCGGCGTACGATGGCGTTCGGGCGCAAAGGGATCGGCATGGTGGCCATCAGCGCCGTGGACATTGCGCTGTGGGACTTGATGGGTAAGATCACGAAGCAGCCGGTCTACCGGCTGCTGGGAGGCAAGACGAAGCCCAAGATTCCGGTTTATGCCAGCCGGCTTTACAGCCAGCCGCTGGAGGAGCTGGCGAAAGAGGTCCGCCAATACAAGGAGCAAGGCTTCCGGGCCATGAAGCTGCGCTTCGGGTGGGGGCCGGCGGATGGAGCGGTTGGAATGCAGGGCAATCTGGAGCTGCTGCGGACCGCGCGCGAGGTGCTTGGCGACGGAGTTGACTTGATGGCCGATGCCTACATGGGCTGGACACTGGAATACGCCCGAAGGATGATCCGCATGGTCGCTCCCTACAACCTGCGCTGGCTGGAAGAGCCCCTGATTCCCGACAATACGGGCGGCTACGCCGAGTTAAAGGCAATGAACGTGGTGCCCATCTCTGGCGGCGAGCACGAGTTCACCCTCTATGGCTTCCGGGAGTTGATTGACGCCAGGGCGGTGGACGTCATCCAATTTGACACCAACCGCGTGGGTGGGCTGACCCAGGCCCGCAAAATCGCGGCGCTGGCGGAGGCCTACGAAGTGCCGGTGATTCCACACGCCGGACAGATGCACAATTTCCACGTAGTGATGGCCAGCCTGAACTCGCCCATGGCGGAGTTCTTTCCGCCGGTGGATGTGGAGATCGGCAACGAGCTGTTCTGGTACATCTTCAAGGGCGAGCCTCTTCCCAAGAACGGCTACCTGGAACTGGATGATCGGAAGCCTGGACTGGGACTAACCGTTGACGAGGAAAGTTTGAAGCGGTTTTCCATCATCGAGTAAACATCGTGCTGGAGTGCGCCGTGCAACTCAAAAAGGAACGAGGAATTTGCCGTGAGTGAGCAGACGTTTTTCCGGTTGGATGGACAAGTGGCGGTGGTGACGGGCGCTGCCCAAGGCATTGGAGAAGGCATTGCGCGGCGGCTGCACGCGGCAGGCGCCAAGGTCGCCGTTCTGGACCTCAAGCACGCGGAAGCTGAGGCCGTGGCCTGCCAAACGGGTGGTATAGGGCTTGCGTGCGACGTTGCCTCGCCGGGGTCGGTGGAACAGGCCATGCGCGCCGTACGGGAGCGGCTGGGGCCCATCGAAATCCTGGTGAATAACGCCGGCGTGGCGGGGCGCACGTTACCGTTGTGGGAGTTGAACGAGCTGGATATGGACTCGGTCTACGCCATCAATCTGAGAGGCGTATTCCTCACTTGCCGGGCGGTGATTGGCGAGATGCTGGAGCGCCGCTACGGGCGCATCCTGAACGTGGCCTCGATTGCCGGCAAGGAGGGCAATCCCACCCTGATTCCTTACTCCAGCACCAAAGCCGGCGTGATTGCGCTCACCAAGGCGCTGGCCAAGGAGGTGGCGGGCAAGGGAGATATTACGGTGAATTGCATCTCGCCCGCCGTGATTCGAACCAAGATACTGGATAACATAGCGCCAGAAACGGTGCAATACATGGTGAGCCGCATTCCCATGGGACGCACGGGGACGATCGATGAGGTGGCGGGCTTAGTCCACTATCTGGTGTCGCGCGATGCTTCTTTTACGACCGGGCAATGCTATGACATTTCGGGGGGCCGGGCCACCTACTAACCCGGATGATTTGCAATCTCGTCCCCCTCACCCCAGCCCTCTCCCCGCAAACGGGAAGAGGGGGGCCAAGCAGGGGCTTCAGCAGCAGAAATTCCAGCCCTCTCCCCGCAAGCGGGGAGAGGGGGGACCGCGGAGCGGTGGGTGAGGGGTTCTCGGTAGAGGATGTGCAATCTTCGGACGGACCCGCAGTGAACAGCATAGATGCTAGATCGGAGTGAATTATCGAATGAGACTACAAGACAAAGTTGCCATTGTGACGGGGGCCGGCGCGGGCATTGGACGCAGCGTGGCGGAACTGTTTGCGGAAGAAGGTGCCAAGGTGGTGTTGGCTGAGTTGAACTCAAAGTCGGGTTCCGGCGCCGAAGCCGCCATTCGCGGGCGCGGCGGCCAAGCTTTATTCGTCGAGGCTGACATCTCGCGGGAAGAGGACGCCCGCAAGATCACCGCCGAAACGGTTAGAGCCTATGGCCGGGTCGATATTCTGGTGAACAACGCGGCGACTTTCGTGCTGAAAGGTTTTGACGCATCAGTCGAGGATTGGCAACGCTCACTGGGTGTCAATGTGATTGGCACGGCGATGGTCACGCGCTATGCCTCAGAAGCCATGAAGCGCCAGGGCGGGGCGATTGTGAACCTGGCATCGATTTCAAGCTGGATCGCGCAAGCCAACTTTTTTGCTTATAGCGCCACCAAGGCCGCCATCCTGCAAATGACCCGCTGCATGGCGATGGATCTGGGCCCGCACAAGATTCGCGTCAATGCAGTGTGTCCGGGAACGATTCTGACTGAGGCTTCCCAGCGGCACATGCAGCAGTCAGGAATCACCTTTGAGCAGTTTGACGCGGAAGAGGGCGAAAAGACATTGCTGGGCCGAATTGGACAAGTGCGCGAAGTGGCCACGGCCGTCCTTTATCTGGCGTCGGACGAAGCCTCCTACATTACCGGCACGCACTTGATGGTGGATGGAGGCTACACCGCCAAATAAATGCCGAACCTGCAATTTGTTGTCGCCCTCGTGCCGGTGTGGGTCCACGTCATCACGACCAAACAGCGTGGGGACTCCTGCTTTCGCTGGAACCAGTTTCTCCGGAATGACTGTAGTTAGCCGCTGTGAGCGGCCACGCACATTCGGGTTCCGGCTATAACAAGCGGATTGAAGAGCGGAAAACCAGTCTCAATAAATTTCTTGGGAGAACCATCACACTCTACGAGGCGCCATGACTTTTCATCGCTTACGGAAAATCATTTCTTTGCCCTTCCCTGTTTTTATTATTCTTCTGCTCGCGCCCTTGTACGGGGCCAGCGGCGCAAGCTCTGCGCCCCACAACTTACGTTGTGAGTACCTTACAAATCCGGTAGCCATCGACGTTACGCAGCCGAGATTCTCTTGGGTCCTGGCTTACCAGGGCCGGGGAGAAAGCCAGACGGCCTACGAGATCCTGGTGGCCTCAAGCCTCGCCCATCTCAATCAGGGTAACGGTGACCAGTGGAACAGCGGCAAGGTTGCCTCGGGAGATTTCTCTCAGATCGTTTACGGCGGCAAGCCGCTCGAAGGCGGCCACACTTATTATTGGGAGGTCCGCTCCTGGAATGCTGCGGGCGTGGCCAGCGCTTATAGCCGTCCGGCAAGTTTTGGCATGGGCTTGCTGTCACGCGGCGAATGGAAGGGACAGTGGATTGGCGGCGGTAATGAGTTGCGCAAGGAAATCCAGCTCAACGGCCGGGTGGTCCGCGCCCGCGTTTACGTCACGGCGCTCGGCTATTACGAATTGCACATCAACGGACGCAAGATCGGGACAAAAGTGCTGGACCCTGCCTACACGCTCTATCCCAAGCGAGTTCTTTATTCCACTTACGATGTAACCACCGATCTTAAGCCGGGAGCGAACGCCATTGGCTCCATGTTGGGCGGCGGTTGGGCAACCCTCAGCCTGCCCCACGGATTTAATGGCTACTATCCGTCCCCTGCCCTGCTATTGCAGTTGGAGGTTGACCTCGCAGGCGGCAAGCATGTGACCTTGGCGAGTGACGGCACGTGGAAGGCAACTCAGGGTCCCATCCTGCGGGATAGCGTTTACAACGGGGAAGTATTTGACGCGCGGCGCGAGATGCCGGGATGGGATATCCCCGGCTTTGACGATTCTCATTGGACATCTGCCCAGGTGGTGGCGGGATCGAGCGGCGCCCTCTCGGCGGAGATGATGCCGCCCATCAAAGTGGTGGGCGAAAAGCTGGCGCAGTCTTTCTCCAATCCTCAACCCGGCGTCTACGTCTACGACATGGGCCAGAACCTGAGCGGCTGGGCAAAGCTGCGCGTCCAAGGCCCTGCCGGGACCCACGTCCTGATGCGGTACTCGGAGCTGATCTATAAGGACGGAATGATTAACCGCGCCAACATTCGCGGCGCGAAATCGAGGGATATTTACATCCTGCGCGGGGGCGGAATGGAAAGTTACCAACCGCGCTTTACCTACCATGGCTTTCGTTATGTCGAGCTGACCGGCTTCCCGGGCGCGCCGAACCTGGGCACATTGCGAGCGGAAGTGGTGCACAGTGCGGTGGACGCCGTGGGAGGATTTGCTGCGTCCAAGCCCATCCTCAACCAGATTCAGAGCCTCATCTACTGGTCGCAACTCACCAACCTCTTCAGCATTCCCACCGATTGCGACCAGCGTGACGAGCGGCAGGGCTGGATGGGCGATGCGCAAGTGACCGCCGACGAAGCCGTCCTGAATTTTGACATGGCCGCCTTCTACACCAATTTCATCCGCGACATTCATGACGAGCAGCACCCGGACGGAACCATCACCGATACCGTCCCGCACCGCTATGGAAGCCGCCCCGCCGATCCCGCCTGGGGCACCGCCTACCCGCAGCTCTGCTGGACCATGTGGAAGTATTACGGCGACCGCCGGATTCTTGAAGAAAATTACGATGGCGTGAAGAAGTATGTCGAATTCCTGCGCAGCCGCTCCCCGGGGAATATTCTGGACTTTAGCTACTACGGAGACTGGGTGCCCATTGTCCACACGCCCAACCTTTTCGTCTCCAACGCTTACTATTTCTACGACGTTCAGATCTTGTCGAAAATAGCGGCAGCGCTGGGCCGAACGGCGGATGCGCAGACTTACTCTCAGCTTGCTACTCAGATCAAGGATGCAATCAACGCCAAATTCTTTGACGCTTCAACAGGGAATTACGCAGGTGGCACGCAGACGGCGAATTCCATGGCGCTGGGGCTGGGTCTGGCGACGCAACGAACGCGCGGGCGGGTCGCTGGCAACCTGACCCAAGACATTGTTTACTACCACAACACCCACATTACGACCGGCTTCATCGGCATCAAGTTCCTGATGCCAGTCTTGACCGGGATAGGCCATCCCGACCTGGCCTATGAGCTCGCCACTCAGACGACCTACCCAAGTTGGGGCTACATGATCAAGAGCGGCGCAACCACGCTTTGGGAATTGTGGCAACAGAAGAGTGGCCCTTCCATGAATTCGCAGGACCACGCCATGTTTGGCAGCGTTGGCGCGTGGTTCTACCAGGCGCTGGCTGGCATCAATACTGGAGTGGGCAGCGTGGCTTATCAGCACATCTTGATTGAGCCGCGCGTCGTGGAGGACTTGCACTGGGCCAGCGCCAGCGTAGAGACGTTGCGCGGTCGCATCGCTTCCTCTTGGATTCATACGCCGGGAAAGATCACGCTGGACGTCACAATTCCTGCGGGCAGCGACGCGCAGATTGTGATTCCGAAGGAAGAAGAGATGACCCAGGTTACTCTGCGTGAAGGAGATCGCGCGGTGTGGGGCAACGGCCAATACGTGGCGGGTGACCCAGGCGTGACTGGGGCCAGCCAGGATGCACGGTCCGGCGCCATCACCGTGAGCGTGGGGTCGGGCGATTACAAATTTGTCCTGACGGGGCAGTAGCCTGGATGATTCACGAACTTCCCTGGAGCGCAGCCAAGTCAGAGGTTCAACCGTGCCGCTTGAGCGGCAGACAGTGATGACGTTGATTCGTAAACGGAGTTTGAAGAAAATCGCGGCAAAACTGGATTCTGCCGGCTACCCCGCTGTCGAGTGAGCCGTGGCTGGCAGGAGCCGCTGAAGCCGCGCCGCTGCGTCCTTCAGAATTTCGATGTCCCACGCTTCACGCCGGGGTGCGAGAGGATGAGTTTGCTGGTTCTCCAGGCCGCCGGTCAAATTCAGGAAGATTGCGGCCGAATGCTTGTATGCCGGGACAGGGTTGCGGAACCCGATCCAGCCCAGGTATTGGATCATGTCCCGCAATTCGAGATAATGCGCGCCCGACTCGGCCCAAGCCTGATCGCGCGCCGCGAAAAGCTCCGGAGCGAACGTGGAAAGGCCCAGCAGGTAATCGCTGCCGTATTCCACCATGTCCGCGGCCAGATCGTTTCCCGTGTAGATCACGAAATCGGGCCGCGCCTGATCGCGGAGAACAATGCGATGGAGTTCGGTAGCGCGGTTGAGGGATGAATGCTTCAAGCCAAGACACTGCGGCATTTCCATCAACGCGCGAAGAACGTCGTCAGAGAACATGCGCCCGTGCGGACTGAACATGCTGCCAAGCTCGAATGCCAGGAATCGAGGCGCCGCCGCCGCAACTTCGCCAAAAACGCCGATAAGCTGGGCATCGTCCAGCCCTGCCAGCTTCGCAGATGGGAAAATCACCGGAACGCCGCCCCGTTCGGAGATGGCCGCACACTCGCGGGCATAGACGATTCCGGCCGGCTGTCCGCTCTCCAAGGGCAGGGCCCCCGCGGCAAACCAGTCTTTTCCGCTCAGCGTCTCCTGAGTCCATTCAAGAACCATTCGTTTTTGCCCGGCCGTCAGCAAATCGATGTAGCCGGTATCCATGTTGACGGCGAGCCGCAAGCCCGCGTCCGCGGTGCGGCGGGCGTGTTTCCGGAAGCTCTGCTCATCGATGCGGCCTTGCCCGTCAAACGGCAGCAAGACGGCGCTGATCCCCTGGATTTTTCGTCCCGGGTGGCGGCGCGTCTCAAAGATTTCCAGGCGGTCCGTCATAACGTTGCTTCCACTGTTTCGGATTGGCCCTTGATTTCCCGAAGCGACTGCGCTTCGGGTCTCGCTTGATAATAAGGATCGAGCGGATAGCAACCGGAGATCAATCCATTGCGAGGTCCGTTGGTGCAATCGCTAAAAGTGCGGCAAATCTTCTTGCGGTCAAGGCGGCCGGTCGCAAGCGCCTGGGCGGGAAGATCAGGGTAGGAGAGCATCATGCGGCCTAGCCCGACGAAGTCCGTCCAGCCTTCGCGCACCGCGGCTTGCCCGAAATGCGGAAGATATTCCTGGAAGTATGACCAGCCGGACGAAACAAAAATCATTTCCGGTGCAGCCGCCTTCAACTGACCAGAGGCATCCACCAGACGCGCCGCGCCGGCCAGCGGATCCTCCGGTGGAAGATAGCCATCGCAGGGCGGGAAGAGCGCGGGCCGCTGTAAATGAGGGCAGGTGTAGGGGCTGCTGGCGGTGATGTTCACGAGCCGGACGCCCATCAAGCGGAGGAGCTCCAGCAGGCGTTTGGCCTCTGTCAAATCCGGGCGCTCCGGGTGTTCGGGATCCACCCCAAAGCCCCACGCGTAAGGCCCGTGATTGGTGGGTTTGAATGGGGCGCCCGAACCCGTAGCCGGATCGCGGCTGAATGGAATCGAGTCGTAGGCGCTCAAGCGGACTCCAATTTCCAGTCCCGGCGCTGAAGCGCGCACCGCTTCCACCAGTTCGCGAAGAAAGCGAGTTCGGTTTTCGAAGCTACCGCCATACAGTCCGGGCCGGTGGTGGGCGCTCAGGAACTCATGCGCCAGATAGCCGTGACAATGCTTCAAGTCCACAAAGTCGAAACCAGTTTCACGGGCCAGGCGCGCCGCCGCGCCAAAGTCCTCGAGAATGCCGCGAATCTCCGCGTCCGAAACCGGTTGAACCTTAGCCGCGGCCGGATATTTGAGATCGAGAATGGGGTGATGGTAAGCAATCACCGGTTCGAGCCGTGATTTTTCAAAAGGCCGGCAGAAACGCCCGGAATGGGTTAATTGAAGACCAAAGATAAAATCATCAGCCGTGCCGAACCTCTCCCGATGCGCCTGAATAACTTCCTCGCGCAATTTGGCAAGGCCGGCGGCCGTTTTGTGGTTCAACAAGAGTTGGTTGGGATTGGCGCGGGATTCAGCCGACACCGCCACTGCTTCTCCACCCCAAAGCAACTTCGCGCCGCTCGTGCCGAACCGCAACCAGCGCCTGCGGGTGAGTTCAGACGGGCCGCCGTCCGGCTCTGAGTCCCATCCTTCCATGGGCTGGACCACAAAACGGTTTCCAACCCGCCGCAACCCGCCCGGCATTCGCAACTCGAGCGGTTGCGCCAGCGGAGATGCGGCTGAGGGAAGAATCGAATCGTCAAAAGGCAGATGCCAGCCCAAACCTTCAAGGTGTTGGGCCAATGCCCCAGCGGTGCGGAAACTTGCGACGCGGGGATAGCGCGGGTGCGGCATGGCAGGCTGAGAATAGCATGAAATTCTCCGGCCACCGTCAGGGTTGTTGAGAATTGCGGCGGCAAGATGCTGAGTGTATTTGAAACTGGCAGGCTTGCCTTTTCTCAGGTTAGCCCCAACACGGTTCAGTTAAGGCGAGTTTCATGATCTTGATCCCAGAGGCGTCGTCTGACCCCTCACCCCGGCCCTCTCCCCGCCAGCGGGGAGAGGGTGACGCGAAGCGGCGGGTGAGGGGCTCTGGTTCAACTGTGTGCATTATTCTCGAACCGATCTTAAGTGAGCAGTATTCAGGTTAGCCCGGATTGTTCACGAACTTCCGTTAGGAGCCCGTCAAGGCACGGTTTTAACCGTGCCCTGACGGGCTGCACTTCGATTCCAGGGGGCCACCTATGAAGTCGCGTTATTCCCGCAGGGAGTTCATTCAAAGCGCTTCTCTGGCCGGGCTCGAACTCGGTCGTCCTGTTTGGTTGCGGGGAAATCCTGGCACAGGCAATCCGGCGGAGCCCAACCCATTGTGGGAGTCGTTCCAGCATCCGCCGCAGGATGCTCGCATCATGATGCGCTGGTGGTGGTTCGGGCCTGCCGTGACTCACGAAGAGCTCGAACGCGAAATGCGCGTTATGAAGGAGGCAGGGATTGGCGGATTTGAAGTGCAGCCGGTTTATCCGCTGGCTCTCGACGATCCGGCGCAGGGGATGCGGATTCTGCCGTTCCTTTCGAGCGGTTTCTTGGACGCGCTGCGCTTTGTTTCGCTCCAGGCCAAGCAACTTGGTTTGCGCATGGACCTCACCTTGTGCAGCGGGTGGCCTTACGGCGGACCCAGAGTTCCGGTCACCCAAGCTGCGGGCCTGTTGCGATGGGAACAGCGGGGGATTGAACCCGGCGAGGACTCCATCGCCGTTCCCAGTCTTGAAGAGGGCGAATCCCTGCTGGCCGCCTGGGCGGTTCGCGACCCGGACAAAATCCTTTCTGCTGATAACGTCGAACCGTTGATGGTGACGGAAAGGCCGCGGGTCGAACGAGGCAGCTTCCAGGAGGCAGGCACGATTTTCTTCTTCATCGCCAGCCGCACGGGCATGATGGTGAAGCGCCCGGCGGTCGGCGCCGAGGGCTTTGTCGTGGACCATTATGACAAGGCGGCGGTGGAAGATTACCTGGCTACCACGGGGAGCCGCCTGCTTGAGCCGTTCGGAGATCATCCTCCCGATGCCATCTTCAGCGACAGCCTGGAGGTTGAGCACTCCAATTGGACGGGCGGCTTGCTCAGCGAATTCAAACTGCGGCGCGGCTACGACCTGCAGCCTTATCTCCTGGCGCTGGCCGGCGACATCGGCGCGCCCACAGCCGCCGTGCGCTGCGACTGGGGCCGAACACTGACGGAACTTGTAAACGAACACTACCTGATCCCGCTTAATGCTTGGGCAAAAAGCCACGGAACACGTTTACGAGCCCAGGTGTATGGTTCTCCTCCGGTCACGCTCTCCAGCAATTCCTTGGTCGATCTGCCCGAGGGCGAGCGCGCCGGCGCAGATTGGAAACAATTGACTCCCTTGCGCTGGGCATCCTCGGCCAGTCACCTGTATAGCCGCCCGCTCACGTCATCCGAGACCTGGACGTGGATTCACTCCCCGGCTTTCCGAGCCACGCCGCTGGACCTGAAATCGGAAGCCGATCAGCATTTCCTGCAGGGGATTAATCAATTAGTGGGACATGGTTGGCCCTACTCGCCCGCCAGCGCTGGCCAGCCGGGATGGCGCTTCTATGCTGCGGGAGCGTTGAACGATCACAACCCGTGGTGGCCCGCCATGCCGGACTTGACGCTTTACCTGCAGCGGATGAGCTTCCTGCTGCGCCAGGGAATGTCCGCCAATGACGTCGCAGTGTACCTGCCCAACTGCGATGCCTGGGCCCAATTCCGGGTTCACGGAAATCCGGCGATGAACGAATTGCTGGCTCGGATGCTGGGGCCGAAGCTGCTTCCCGCAATTTTGGACGCCGGATTCAATTTTGATTTTATTGATGACGGCGCCATTGAGAAAGCCGGCGTTCCGTACCGCGCCATAGTCCTCCCCGGAGTCGAGCGCATCCCTCTCGCCATCTATCAGAAGCTGGAAGCCCTGACGCAGCAAGGGCTGGACGTGATCGCTACCGGAAGAAAGCCAAGCCTGGCCCCGGGCCTTCTGGAAAATGACCGGGACAGTCCTCAGATCCAGGCGATCACCCGCAAGCTCTTCGACGGACCCGCCGCTCCTGCTTCCTTTATTGCCGAGGAGTCAAACCTGGGTGAAGTTCTTTGCCGCAAGATAATTCCTGACGTCGTGCTGTCTCCGCAGATCCCCGCGATCGGTTTTATTCATCGCAAGCTCCCTGTGGGCGACTTGTATTTCCTGGCAAACACCGGCAATCAGCGCCACACAGCAAAGGCCACCTTCCGCGTCAGCGAGCACTTCCCGGAGCGCTGGGATCTTTTCACCGGCAAAAGACGCAAGCCGCAATGGACAAGAACTTCAGACGGCCGGGCAGCGATCTCCATGCGCCTCGATCCTTACGAATCCGCTCTGTTTGTTTTCCCGGCGGCGGACTCATCCGCTGCGGCTGCCCATTCCGGCGCGTTGCCGGAATCGAAGCCCATCGACATCAGCACCGGCTGGAAGGTCAGCTTCCCTGCTCTTGGCAAGACTCTCCAGATGAGGCGGCTTCGCTCCTGGACCGAATACAAGGATTTACGTTTCTTTTCAGGCCGGGCAATTTACGAAAAGACGGTCTCAGTGCCCGCGAGTTTCCTGGCCGATGGGTCACAAGTCTACTTGAACTTTGGTGAAGGTATTCCCGTTGAACCGGATCGTCACCCGCAGCAGGGCCATCGCGCCTGGATCAACAGCCCGGTCCGGGAAGCAGCCGTGGTGTTCGTCAACAGCCATCGCGCCGGCTCAGTCTGGAGTCCACCTTATGAAGTCGAAATCAGCCGAATGATCCAATCCGGCAGCAATGAGTTGCGGATTGTGGCCACCAACCTCGCCATCAATGCAATGGCTGGAAGGTCGCTGCCCAGCTACCGCCTTTTGAACGATCGCTACGGCAGGCGCTTTATGCCTCAAGGCATGGAAGGTTTGCAACCGCTGCCTTCAGGATTGCTGGGCCCGATCTCACTGATCGCGCTTTCAGGTCTGCGGCTTTCCCCAGCACGTAGAGTGCCGGGCTAAAGCGTAGAGTGCAGGGCTAAAGCCCGCCGCTACGGCAGTCCACATCGGGGGAAACGCCCGCGCCAGCCGTCCGCTCCGCCCTCCAAAATATTTTGTCTCATTTGTCTCACCTGTCGCCACCGTCTCAAGCGAACCCACTAGCCCGGATTTCTCACTAAACAATTGAAAAAGGCTGTCTCTTCTGGCATCAGCATTTTATTGAGAAAAACTTGCGCCAGAAAAGGAGACAGCCTTTATGACTACAGAGTGTAGCGGAAAACCTTTTGAATGTCAGCCCCTGGGGAAGCGGCAAGTGCGGGCGGGTTTTGGTGGGGGGACGATCACCAGCGATGGGGGAGGATTGCTGCTGCGTGAGGTGGAGAAGCGGACGGGGATCGTGGAGCGGTTTGCGGCCTGCTTTACGGACCATCGGGACGGGGAACGGATCGAGCACACGGTGAAGGAGCTGGTGGCACAGAGGGTGTACGGGTTGGCGTTGGGGTACGAGGATTTGAACGATCATGATGAACTGCGGCAGGATCCGTTGATGGCGGTGCTGGCGGAGAAGGAAGATCCGACGGGGGAGAGCAGGGCGCGGGAGCGGGATCAAGGCAAGGCGCTGGCGGGCCAGAGCACGCTGAACCGCTTGGAGCTGAGCGGAGGTGGGAGAGAAGGAACGCACCAAGAAGATCGTGATCGATCCAGGAGCAGTGGACCGGCTACGGGTGGCGGTGTTCCTGGAGTCTTACGCGGAAGCTCCAAAGGAGATCGTTCTCGATCTGGACGCCACCGACGATCCGCTGCACGGCAACCAGGAAGGGCGGTCCTTTCACGGGTACTACGGGAATTATTGCTATCTGCCGCTGTACATCTTCTGTGGGGATGCGTTGCTCGGCGCGCGCTTGCGGCCGTCGAACCGGGACGCGGCGGCGGGATGTGTGGAGGAAGTGGAG
>Ga0307374_10000346_pt1 | contig 88465 bp, 85 predicted proteins | sample OX3MG_FD_202532 | JGI IMG/M metagenome (GOLD analysis project Ga0307374, IMG submission 202532) | Soil microbial communities from Risofladan, Vaasa, Finland - OX-3 | ecosystem: Environmental > Terrestrial > Soil > Coastal area > Acid sulfate soil | place: Finland: Risofladan, Vaasa | collected... | reverse complement strand
CTCCGTTCGGAGGTTATCTGAGATTGTCGTTGCCAGAAGCGCCGCTGTTTCACAACCAGGGGGCGCTTGGCCAACCGGCCTGACCACGACCAAAGGCAAAGGCAGAGGCAATATCGTGACGATGGATCCGACCGAGCCGGGCAAGCGGTCGACACTCGTCCCAGGTCAACCAAGTGTCGGGCGTGGCCGTTGGCGCGGGCCGGTAATGTGCCGGTCCGACCCCGGACGAGGGAGGGACGCGTGGCTGACGATCTCGGTGCGGCCGGCTTGCGCTTCGAGCGGGAGGGACCGATCGCGTGGTGCACCATCGACCGACCTGACGCGCGCAACGCCTTCACTCCCGCCATGTACTTCGGGCTCAAACGGGCCGTGCGACTGGTCAACCAGGATCCGGATCTGGCCGCCATGGTGATCACGGGGACCGGCGACGTGTTCTCACCCGGCGGTGACCTGGGTGGTCGGACCGAACCCGGAGACGTGAAACCACCCGACATCGGTCCTGACATCCTCCCGTTCCTGACCATTCGCGACAGCCAGGCGCCGATCGTGGCTGCCGTCAACGGGATCTGTCAGGCGGGTGGGCTACTGATCGCCATGCTGGCCGACATCGCGGTGGCTAGTGACCAGGCGACCTTCCGCGTGCCCGAGCTGCTGCGAGGCATTCCTGACGCGACCTATGCGGCTGCGCTGCCCGCCCATGTGGGGGTGGCTGTCGCCCGTGACCTCCTGCTCACGGGCCGGCGCTTCAGCGCGGCCGAAGCGCAACAGATCGGCCTGATCGCGCGCGTGGTGCCCCACGACCAGTTGCGCGAGGCCGCACTCCAGGCCGTGCGCGAAATCCTGCAGACCCCGCCTATGGCGCGCATGCAAGTGAAACGGATGCTCAACGAGCGCTACGGCCTCATCGACTACCAGACGATGTTCTGGGCGCTGGATCACTCGCCAGAGCCGCGGGAGGGCATGCGCGCCTTCATGGAGAAGCGACCGCCGAACTGGGTCCCCGAGGGATTGGGTCCGAGCGACAGGTGAGCCGGGTTCAGCGTCGCACCGCCGCCAGGCAGAACGCCACGACGGCAGCCACTTCGCTCGGCATCGGCTGGGTCCCTTGCCACAAGGAGTCAGACAGCTTCCCGAGCGTGGCGTGGGCAGCCAGCACGGCGTCGAACTCCGGATCGGCGCTACCGAGCACCGCGAAAGGCTCGTGCAGCAACGACGCAAGTGGCGTGCTGGCGAAGTGGCGCCCAGCGGCCACGCCTCCCCCGACGCTGCTCCCGTTCCACAACACGGCCAGGGTGGTGGCGGCGATCTCCTCGTCGGCCTGGGCCAGCACCCCCTCGACCCAGCGCCGGACCCTCCCCTCGGGCGTAGCCTCCTTCTCCATCTGGTGGGCGAGGTAGCTACAGAGCCGTTCGGCACCGTCCTCCAGGATGGCGGAAACCAGGGCATCCTTTGAGCGGAAGTGCCGGTAGAACGCCTCATTGGACAGGCCGGCGGCGGCGACAATGTCGGCCACCCTGGGCCGGGTCGCGGTGCCGCACCGACGCATCACGTCGAGTGCGGCGCGGAGCAGGCGGCGGACCTCGTCGGCGTAGTCGCCCTCGCGCTTGGCCAGCGACCGGCGCACAATACGGTCGGCCACGTCCGGCTCGGCTCGCGTCGGTATTGCATTCTTAATAACCAGAATCATATTCTGGCACCACAAAGGGAGGGTGCACCATGGCCTGGGATTTCGAGACTGATCCGGAGTACCAGAAGAAGCTGGACTGGGCGGATGCGTTCGTGCGAGAGGAGGTCGAGCCCCTCGACCTGGCCTTCCCGCATCTGCAGTTCGTGCCGCTGGAGGGCAAGCGGCGCGAAGCGATCGACCCGCTCAAGGAGGAGGTGCGGCGCCAGGGTCTATGGGCCACGCATCTCGGTCCCGACCTCGGGGGTCAGGGCTACGGCCAACTGAAGCTGGCCCTCCTGAACGAAATCCTGGGCCGCTCGTCATGGGCACCGATCGTCTTCGGTTGCCAGGCGCCGGATACCGGAAACGCCGAGATCATCGCCCACTACGGGACACCCGAGCAGAAGGAGCAGTACCTGCGGCGCCTGCTCGAGGGCGAGTGCTTCTCCAGCTACTCCATGACCGAGCCCCACGCCGGCGCCGATCCGACGCTGTTCAAGACGCACGCGGTCAAGGACGGTGACGAGTGGGTGATCAACGGGTGGAAGTACTTCTCGTCCAACGCCAAGACGGCGTCGTTCCTCATCGTGATGGTGGTGACCAACCCCGATATAAGCCCCTACCAGGGCATGTCGATGTTCCTCGTGCCGACTGACACGCCGGGCGTCAACATCGTGCGCAACGTCGGCCTCTCCGGCGAGCAGATGAACGAGGGAAGCCATGCCCTGATCCACTACGAGGACGTGCGGGTACCGGCCGATGCCCTCCTCGGCGGTGAGGGGCAGGCCTTCGCCATCGCCCAGACCCGCCTGGGTGGAGGACGGATCCACCACGCCATGCGCACGATCGGGATGGCCCAGAAGGCGATCGACATGATGTGCGAGCGCGCCCTCAGCCGTGAGACTGCCGGAAGCCTCCTCGCCGACAAGCAATTCGTGCAGGGCTACATCGCGGACTCCTACGCGCAGCTGATCCAGTTCCGGCTCTTCGTGCTCTACACCGCCTGGGAGATCGACAAGTACAACGACTACAAGCGGGTGCGCAAGGACATCGCCACTGCCAAGGTCGTCATGCCGACGGTGCTCCACGACATCGCCTGGCGCGCAATGCAGGTGCACGGCGCGCTCGGGACGACCAACGAGATGCCGTTCTTCGGCATGATCCATGCCGCCGGCATCATGGGACTGGCCGACGGCCCCACGGAGGTGCACAAGGTGACGGTCGCCCGCCAGGTGCTGCGCGATTACAAGGCCAGCGACGACGTCTGGCCCACCGAATGGATCCCGAAGAAGCTGGAGGCCGCCCACGCGAAGTTCGCCGAGTACCTCGAGCTTGAGGTCGGGAACCTGTGAGCGGGGGGGAGGCGACGCCGGTGATCGCCGACACCTCGAACCTCATCGTTTGGCTGGACGCGCAGGGTCTCGGCGTCGGCGCGCGGCTGGAGCACCACTACATCTCGGGTGGGAGCCAGAACGAGATTTACGAGCTGCGCCGAGGCGACTTGCACTGCGCCATGCGCATCCCGCCTCCCACGGCTCCGGCCTCCCGGGACGAGGGCATCGTGCGCGAGTGGCGGATCATTGACGCGCTTACCGGGACCGACGTGCCGCACACCGAGGCCATCGCGCTCTGCGACGACCCGGCCGTCCTCGGTCGGACCTTCTACCTGATGGGCTTCGTCGACGGCTGGTCACCCATGCAGGCGCGCGCCCAATGGCCCGCCCCGTTCGACACCGACAAGGTCGCCCGCCGGGGACTGGCCTTCCAGTTGGTGGAGGGCATCGCGCTGCTGTCTAAGGTCGACTGGCAGGCCAAGGGTCTCGCCAATCTCGGGCGGCCGGAAGGCTTCCACGAGCGCCAGGTCGACCGCTGGACCGCGTTCCTAGAGCGCATCAAAGGACGAGAGCTGCCCGGGTTCGACGAGACATCGGCCTGGCTGCGCGCCCACCGACCCATCGACTACATCCCAGGACTTATGCACGGGGACTACCAGTTCGCCAACGTCATGTTCAAGGACGGCGCGCCGGCGCGCCTGGCCGCCATCGTGGACTGGGAGATGGGAACCGTTGGCGACCCCAAACTCGACCTCGGCTGGGTCGTGCACACCTGGCCGGAGGACACGATCGACGGGGAGGGCAGTGTGGGCGGTTACGTCGACATGACAGGCATGCCCACCCGCGCTGAGGTGCTCGACCACTACGCCGCGTTGTCGGGCCGCCAGGTAGACGACATCGACTTCTATTGCGTCCTGGCCAAGTGGAAGCTTGCCATCGTGCTGGAACAGGGTTACCAGCGCGCCGGCGACGACGAGAAGCTGACGGCCTTCGGCCCGATCGTGCTCGATCTCATGCGCGCCGCCGGCGAGCTGGCCGAGTCCACTGACTACTCGGTCCTCGTGGCACCGGGCTCGACGTGAACCCGGGCGTCCCCGGCGCGTGATCGGGGTTTGAGGTGCGGGCTGCGCTCTGCCGGAGTTACGGCGGTCCCGAGGTCGTGGAGATCACAGACATACCCCCTCCGGCGCTCGGTGCGGGCCAGGCGAGGGTGCGCGTCCACATCGGCGCCATCAACTTCCCCGACGTGCTGGTGATCGCCGACCGCTACCAGCAGTCGGCACCGACCCCCTTCGTCCCGGGCAGCGAATTCGCCGGCACCGTCATGGAGGTCGCCGACGGGGTTTCGGGCGTGGCTACGGGCGACCGGGTCTTCGGATCCACCATGATCGGCGCGTTTGCCGAGGAGGTGGTGGTCCCCGCCGCCGGGCTGACTCGGACCCCGCCGGGCGTGGAGGACCGGGTGGCGGCCGCATTCGGGGTCGCCTACCGGACGGCCTACCACGTGCTGCGTTCAGTGGCTGCGCTGCAGTCCGGCGAAGAGCTCATCGTCCTTGGTGCTGGCGGCGGTGTCGGCTCCGCCGCGGTCCAGCTGGGCGCCGCGCTCGGCGCCACGGTGACCGCGGTGGCCTCGACGCCCGAAAAACTGGACGCGGCGCGCATCTGCGGCGCCCAGCGGCTGATCGACCATCGCCAGGGTGACCTGCGGCAGGCGCTTCGGGAGGCGATTCCGGGCGGTGCCGATGTCGTGGTTGACCCGGTGGGTGGCGACCTGGCCGAGCCCGCCCTGCGCTCGTTGCGGTGGGGCGGCCGCTTCGTCACGGTCGGCTACGCATCGGGAACCATCCCGCGGATACCGCTTAATTTGGTGCTCCTCAAAGGTGTGCACGTCCTCGGCTTCCAGTTCCGCCATTTCGCGACGCACTCGCCCGATCAGATGGCGCGCAACGACCGGGAACTGCTTGAACTCCTGGTGGAAGGCCGGGCGATGCCATTGATCGGTGCCACCTTCGACCTGGAGGAGACCTCGGCCGCCATCCGGCACGTCGCCGAGGGCCGTGCGATTGGCAAGGTCCTCATCACAATCGGGCCGCCGTTGCAGACATCGGTCGCGACGTGACGGCGCCTCCAGCCCGAACGGGCGGTGTCGGGTGCGGCCGAGTACTGTCGATAGCAGAGTCAGATTCGATCACTCCGCCGGTCTCTGTTCCGGCCGGTCGATGGTCGGTGGGAGGGTTCCAGTGAGTGCAGTAATGGAGGGAGTGCGCGTCCTGGAGGTGGCGGAGCACACATTCGTGCCGGCGGCATCCGCCCTCTTGGCCGACTGGGGCGCCGACGTCATCAAAATTGAACCGGCCGAGCGCGGTGACGCCATGCGAGGGCTGGCTTCGACCGGGGTGATATCGCTCGGTGGTGATGTCCACGCCCTGCTGGAGCACTCCAACCGGGGGAAGCGCAGCCTGGCTCTCGACCTCACCTCACCGGATGGGCTCGAGATCCTCTACTCGCTGGCGAAGACGGCTGATGTCTTCCTCACGAACAAGCTGCCGCGGGTACGCCAGAAGCTGAAGATTGAGCTGGAGGACATCCGCGCCCAAAACCCCGAGATCATTTACGTGACGGGTACCGGGCACGGCGAACGGGGACCCGATGCCGACAAGGGATCGTACGACTCCCTGGCCTTCTGGTGCCGTGCCGGCGTTGCGGTGGGCGGGAAGCCGGCCGACTCCGATCGCCTCCCCATACCGCCCGCGCCCGGCTTTGGGGACTCAATCGGGGCCATGACGATCGCCGGGGGAATCATGGGCGCGCTGTTCCACCGGGAGCGGACCGGTGAGGCCACGACCGTCGACGTGTCACTGCTCGGTACCGGGATGTGGGCGATGGGCCAAGCCATCGCCTTGTCCTTGGTCACCGGCATACCCTGGGCCGGGCCGCCCGCGGGTGCTGGAATGATGAACCCCCTGGTGGGCAACTACCTGACCAAGGACCAGCGCTTCTTGTCCTTCTGTTGCCTCCAGGCCTGGAAGTACTGGGCGCCTCTGTGCGACGCGGTTGGGCGGCCCGAGCTCGGGACAGATCCGCGCTTCGCCGACCATGCGTTACTCCTGCAAAACAGCCGCGACGCTCAGGCCATCCTTCGCGCCGTATTCGCGGAACACACCTTGGCGGAGTGGCGGGAGAAGTTGGCCGGCTTCACTGGCCAGTGGTCTGTGGTGCAGGACTCACTGGAGGCGGCCGCCGACCCCCAGAGCGTCGCCAACGGCTACATCCAAGACTGCGCGACCGCCTCGGGTGCCGCGTTCCAACTCGTCGCTGCGCCCGTGCAATTCGGTGGAGCCGCATCCCCTGCGGGACGTGCACCGGAATTCAACGAGCACGGCGACGCCATTCTGGGAGAGCTCGGAATCGACTGGGATACCATCGTGGACCTCAAGGTCCGCTCCGTCGTGGGCTAAGACGCGACATCGTCTATCAGGAGGATTTACATATGACACTGTTCGACGCATTTCGTTACGACGGGAAGCGGGTCCTAGTCGTGGGCGGAGCCACCGGCATGGGTGCCGCGGCGGCGGAGCTGGCGCAGGACGCGGGGGCAGAAGTCGTGGTGATGGACTTCGCCGAGGTCACCCTGCCGGGCGCCAAGGCCATCCATGTCAACCTGGCCGAGAAGGCGTCCATTGACGCCGCCGTCGACGAGTGCGGCGGCCCGGTCCATGCGCTGTTCGCCTGTGCCGGGGTAGCCGACGGCACCCCGGGGATTGAGAAGATCAACTTCATTGGGCACCGGCACCTCATAGACCGCATGATGGCGGCGGGCATGCTCTCGCGCGGGGCGTCCATCGGCTTCATCTCCTCGGCCGCCGGCCTCGGCTGGGAAGCGAACCTCGCCGAGCTGAAGGAGTACCTGGACACACCTGACTTCGACAGCGCGGTGGCCTGGGTGGCCGAGCACAACAAGGCTGACTACCTCTCGACTAAGCAGGCCGTGTGTGCCTATGTAGCGCGTCAGGCATTCCCATTCCTCAAGCAGGGCATTCGCCTCAACGCCATCTGCCCGGGACCAACTGACACCCCGCTGGCCCAGGCAAACAAGGACATGTGGCTCGGCTTCGGCGCCGACTTCCGGGAAGAGGCCGGCATTGAGGCGTCGACGCCACTGGAGCAGGCCTACCCGCTCGTCTTCCTGGGCAGCGACGCCGCCGCGGCGGTGGCCGGCATCATCATGATCACCGACGCCGGCTACATGAGCTCCGGGATTACCGAGTCGTTCCCGCCCGCCGCACCGGCCGCCAACTTTCTGCTCGGCCGGTACTAATCCCGGGCCGGCTCGGCGCCGGCGATGGCGTAGGTTCTCGCATGTGAAATTCTCGGTGACGTACCCCTTGGTGTCGCATCCGTACCACCCCGAACTGATGACGAGGGACGCGTTGCGGTCGTTTTGCGAGACGGCCGAAGCCAACGGCTTCGACGGGATCGGCTTCACCGATCACCCGGCTCCGACCCAGAAATGGCTGGAGGCCGGCGGACACGATGCGCTCGACCCCTTCCTCGCGCTCACTTTCTGCGCCGCGGTGACCGAGCGGCTCCGTCTCATCCCCAACATCGTCGTCCTGCCTTACCGGCATCCACTGATAGTGGCGAAGATGGTGGCCACGTTGGACCTTCTCTCCGAGGGCCGGTTCACCCTTGCGGTGGCGACTGGCTACCTGCGGGGCGAGTACAGGGCGCTTGGGATCGACTTCGAGCAGCGCAACGACCTCTTCGACCAGGCCGTCGAGGTGATGCGAGGCGTGTGGTCCGAGGACGGCTTCAGCTATGAAGGCGTGGGGATCGCGGCCAACGGCCTCGCGGTGAACCCCAAACCCAGGCCGCGGCCGCCGCTGTGGATCGGGGGCAACAGTCGACAGTCACGCCGCCGCGTGGCCAAGTTCGGCAATGGGTGGACACCCTTCCCCGCGTCGCCCACGCTGGCGAGGACGGCCAAAACGCCCGTCCTCGAGTCGGTCGGCGACCTCGCCCCCATGCTGGACGAGCTCTGGCAGTTCGTCGATGAGGAGGGGCGCGACCGAGCCGGCATTGACATCGCCTTCGCCACCCCGAGAGGTGGGTCGCCGGCCAGCGACACCTTCAACGTGAATGCGCATCGGGAAGGACTGGAAGAACTGGCCGAGCTGGGCGTGACTTGGGCCCACACGGGCGTTCCCGGGGACTCACTTGCGCACGCTCTCGAAACGCTCCAGCGCTACGGGGAGACTGTCATCGCGCCATCACGGCGCTGAGTCATCGACCGGGGACAACGTCGTCAACCATGCCCCATTGCCTCGCGGTGACGGCGTCAATGGTGGCGCCAGTCAGCGCGAGGAGGGCCGTCCGGTGCCGGCCGATGCGGCCGGTGATGCTCACTGTGCCCCCGGCGCCCGGGATGAGTCCCATGCCCACCTCAGGCAGTACACAAGTGAAGTCGTTCTCGGCCTCGACCCGGGCGGCAAAGGCCGGCAGCTCCACTCCCGAACCGGCGCAGGGACCGTGCACGTGCGCCAGCAGGCGCTGACCGAGCAGCTCCATCGGCCGGCCGACACTCGTCGCCAGCCGCAGCAGGTGGGCTGACGCCGGATCGGCCGCGCGGCCGAACTCGGACAGATCGCCGCCGCTGCAGAAACTTGGCCCCTCGCCGCGCAGCACGACCGATGACACGGACGGGTCGGCTAGTGAGATGGTGAAGGCGGCCAGAAGCTCGTCGCGCATGGCCCGGTTGAAGGCATTGCGCACCTGCGGCCGGTCGAGGGTGAGCACGAGAACCTCGCCGTCACGCTCGACCCGCACGGTCGGACCTGCCTCGGAGCGTTCGGGCCGGATCCCGCCAGCTGCGCGCCACGCCGCGAATTCCGTTCCCGATTGGAGGGCAGAGTAGACGGCAGACTCGGCAATGAGGCCGTCGTCGCGTGATGCAGGCAGTGACCGCAGGAGTAGCACAAGCGATGTCGCGGCAACCGGATTGGCTGTCACGCCTCGCAGGATGTCATCGACCGTCGCCACGCCGTCCTCCGCTATGACGTCCGCCCAAGCTAGTGAGGTGCTGTCCTCTCGGTCGATGGCGATGACCACGCCGGGAAGAGAGCCAATGCCGGCCATGGACTCGGTGTCATGACCGTCTGGACTGCTCACCACGACGACGCCCGCTGGATCGTAAAACGTGTCGGCGGCGAAGGGTGACCGCACCATCGCGGCCAGTTCTCCGTCGGTGGTCTCGATGACGCGAATGCAATCGACCCTAGTGGACGAGGCGGGCGAACGACCCGGCCGTCCATGGCAGGATCGGCCCGTGGACGCACGGAGTGATGCCTGGGCGGCGAGCGGGGCCATGTTCCTGACCGGCCGGGTCGATGGCCCTCCCCTCGGCGCGCCGGGTGCCCTTGTCGACATGATCGGACTGGCCGCCGACATCCTCCGGCGGCACAGCGATGGGCGGGTGGACGTCGACGGACTTGCCCTTCTAGGAGAGCGCGCCGCCCTGGGCGGCATGGTGCGTCAGGGTTCTGTCAGCTGCGGTGGCAACTCCCGTCTGCTCGAGGCGGCGGACGGCTGGGTCGCCGTCTGCCTCGCTCGCACCAGTGACGTCGACGCGCTGCCGGCATGGCTCGGCCGCGACCTCCCGGCCGGGTACCCGTGGCGCGAGGTGGCTGACGCCGTGGCGACATTGCCGGCGGCGGAATTGGACGAGCGGGCCGCACTCCTCGGCCTGCCGTGCGCCGCCCTCGGATCGGTGGAGCCGCCACCCTCGCCGGTGTTCGGTCTCCCTCTCACTGCCGAGCGCGTCCGGCCTCCATCGGAGCCAACCGGCGATATGCGGCACGCCATGGTGATCGACCTCTCCGCCTTGTGGGCCGGCCCGCTCTGCGCGCAGCTCCTGGCGGAGGCGGGAGCCCAGGTGATCAAGATGGAGTCCACGGATCGACCGGACGGCGCCCGCCGGGATCCCCGCCACTTCTACGATCTCCTGAACGGCCAGAAGCGATCGGTCGCTCTGGACCTTGAGACGCAGAACGGTCGGCGCGACCTGCGTCGGTTGATCCAACGGGCGGACGTCGTCATTGAGAGCTCGCGACCAAGAGCGCTCGAGCAGATGGGCATCAGTGCTACCGAGATGTTGCGCGAGGAGGGTGGGCCGCGGGTCTGGGTCTCCATTACCAGTCACGGCCGGGCACCCGAATCCGCCCTCAGGGTGGGATTCGGCGATGTCGCCGCCGCGGCAGGTGGACTGGTCGCGTATGACGATGACGGCCCGTGCTTCCTTTCCGATGCGGTGGCCGATCCCGTCACCGGATTGGTCGGAGCGGCCGCTGCGCTCGAAGCGTTGGCCGACGGCGGTACCTGGCTCATCAATGCGGCCATGGCCCCGATGGCCGCCGCACTAGCGGGACCGCCTCTCAATGTGGAAGGCCACGAGGCCCGCCCGCCGCGGGCCCGGGCTGCCGTCCGTCGGGCGCCACCCCTCGGCGCCGACACCGACAGCGTGCTGCGCGCCCTCCGGTCGTGAGCTACCTCCCGGCCGGCTCGTGGCCCTGCAGCGCCTTGACGAGCAACCGACGGAACGTCACCCGTTCGGTATCGCTCAACCCACCGAGGATCTCGTCCTCAATGGTCCCCTGCGCGAACTCCGCCCGTTCCAGCGCCTGCAGCCCTGCGCCGGTGATGTCGACGATGTGGCGGCGGCGATCGGCCGGATCCCGCCGTCGCTCCACGTAGTCCAGGTCTTCGAGGTCGTTGAGCACGAGCACACCCGTGTTGGAGTCCATGGAGAGACGTTCGGTCATGGTCTGCTGCGAACTGCTCGGATGATCGCGCAGGTAGGCGAGCACGACCATGTTCTTGAGGTTCATCCCCACCAGGTCGACCGAGCTGCGGAGGAAGACGGCTCGAGCGAGCCGGGTCAGCAGCACAATGGTCCCGGTGGTCGCGGCCCGGGTGCTCACCGCCCGCGTCCTTCCAGGGCCGGTGCGGCAGCAAGCGGCAATTCCATCATCCCTCTATGATAGTCCCGACATCATGACTATCCCCCAACCCGGAACGATCCCCGCACCCCGGCTTGGCTCGGAGGACCCGGCCGGCGACCGCCGCCGCTGGATTGCCCTGGTCGTCGTCTGCCTGGCCATGCTGATGAACGCGCTCGACGGTTCCATCGTCAACGTGGCGCTTCCCGATATTCAGCGCAGCCTCCACTTCAGCCAATCCGGGCTCACCTGGGTGGTGGATGCCTACCTCATCACCTTCGGGAGCTTCCTCCTGATGGCGGGACGCCTGGGCGATCTCATCGGACGCAAGAAGGTGTTCCTCTTCGGTGTCACCCTGTTCACCGTCGCCTCCATCGCGTGCGGATCGGCTCAGGGCCAGGCGGTGCTGGTGGCCGCGCGTTTCGTCCAAGGCATAGGCGGAGCCCTCTCCTCGTCGGTGATCATCGCCATCATCGTCACGGAGTTCCCAGAGGCCCACGAGCGCGCCAAGGCCATGAGCGCCTACATCTTCGTGGCCGTTGGCGGCGGCTCCATCGGGCTCCTAGCCGGCGGCGTGCTCACCCAAACACTGACCTGGCACTGGATCTTCTTCGTGAACGTGCCTATCGGCATCGCCACGCTGGTTCTCGGCCGCCTCCTCATTGTGGAGAACGTCGGCATCGGGATCCGCCAGGGCGTCGATGTAGCCGGATCCATCCTTGTCACCGTGTCCCTGATGGTGGGGATTTACGGCGTCGTCACCGCGTCACGTCTCGGCTGGGGCTCAACCGAGACGCTCGTCTCCCTGGTGCTGGCCGTGCTCCTCTTCTCTACCTTCATTGTGCTGGAGTCAAGGCTGGCGAACCCGATCATGCCGCTACGCATCCTGAAGCTGCGCAGCCTGACGGGCTCGAGCATCATCCGGGGCCTCATCGCCACAGGGATGTTCTCGACCTTCTTCATCGGCGCCCTGTATCTGGAGCGGGTGCTGGGCTACAGCCCGATCCGTACTGGCCTGGCCTTCATGCCCGCCACCGTGGGGATGGCCACCATGTCCTCCGGCCTCGCCGCCCGGCTCGTCAACCGCTTCGGTCCCCGCAAGGTGATGTACCCCGGAATCGTGACGGTCGCCGTGGGTCTCGTCCTTTTGGCGCTCGCCGGCCGCACGCCTGACTACTTCCCTCAGATCTTCTTCGCCTTCTTCCTCCTCGGCCTCGGTGGTGGGTCCTCCATGATTCCGCTGTTGCAGATCGCCATGGCCGAAGCACCCAAGGAGGATGCGGGCCTGGCGTCGGGCATCGTCAACGTCTCCATGCAGATGGCCGCAGCCCTTGGCCTGGCCATCCTCAGCACCATCGCCACCAACCACACGAAAGCGCTCATCGTCCTCGGGCACGAACGCCTCGCGGCGCTGGCGGACGGCTATCGGCTGGCCCTCCTGATCGCCGCGGGCTGCGTCATCGCGGGTCTCGCGGTCGCCCCGTTCCTTCTGCGGACCAGCGGGTCCGCCGAGGAGGAAGAGGCCCGCATTGCCGAGAGCATGGAGAACCCGGAGGCCTACGAGCACCTCGTGCTCTAGCCCGGGCGCCTCGCGTGATTGTCTTCGAGAGAACGTCCCCTTACAATCGGGCGATGCCCTCTGAACGCCTTCCGGCGCAGTTCCCCCAATTCGACAACGTTGCGGACGAGCGTAGGCACCGCAAGCAGCGCCTCGCGGCCGCGTTCCGACTGTTCGGACAGTTCGGATTCGACGAGGGTGTCGCCGGCCATATCACGGCCAGGGATCCCGAGCTCCTCGACCACTTCTGGGTCAACCCCTTTGGCATGAACTTCAAGTTGATCTGCGTCAGGGACCTGATTCTCGTGAATGACCTCGGTGAGGTCGTGGAAGGTACCTGGCCGGTGAACACGGCCGCGTTCGCGATCCATTCGCAGGTGCATGCGGCGCGGCCCGATGTGATTGCGGCGGCTCATGCCCATTCGATTTACGGAAAAGCATGGTCTTCTCTGCGCAGGACTCTCGATCCCCTGACACAGGATTCGTGCGCGTTCTACGGCGACCACGCGGTGTTCGATGACTATACCGGCGTCGTCCTCAATCTCGAGGAGGGAAAGCGCATCGCTCACGCTCTCGGCGGGAACAAGGCCGTGATCCTGAGCAACCACGGACTGCTGACCGTCGGACAGACGTCGGTCGACGAGGCCGCGTGGTGGTTCATCACGATGGAGCGCACGTGTCAGGCACAGCTGCTCGCGGAGGCGGCTGGTACTCCGGTCTTGATCGATGCCGACCAGGCAGAGAAGACGGCTCGCCAGGTCGGTCCGCCTATGGCGGGGTGGTTGAGCTTCCAGCCGCTGTACGACTGGATCGTCTCGTTGCAGCCAGACCTTCTTGAGGAATAGGAACACTCTCCGCCTCGGAGCACCCATTGAGGCGGCGGCGAGGATTGTACGTGACATTCTCGGAGAACGTGAAGGCCCGCTCGGCGGCTGCCGGCGACAACGTAAGGTGCAATAGTGCGTTTCGGTCTTGATGTCGCGCAACAGCGGATGCCCTGGGACGAGCTGGTCAGCCGCGTGCGGTTCGCTGAGGAGCTCGGCTTTGACGGTGCTTGGGGCTTCGACCACTTCCAACCGATGTATGGCGAGGGTCCGGGTGAGACGTTCGAGGGAGTAACGACCCTTGCCGCACTGGCCGGCTTGACGTCGAGCATTCGCCTCGGATTGCTCGTCACCGGTGTCACCTACCGGCACCCGTCGGTGCTCGCTGCACAGGCTCTCACCATCGACCATGCATCCCATGGCCGGCTCGAACTCTCGCTAGGGGCCGCCTGGTTCGACAAGGAACACCATGAGCTGGGCATCCCGTTCCCTTCAACGCCGGAGAGATTCGACCTGTTGGAGGACGCCCTCGAGATTGTGATGCGGTTGTTCACCGGGGATCGCGTGTCCTACGAGGGTCGGTTCGTGTCGTTGCACGACGCTCAGCTCCGTCCTGTGCCTTCACAGCGGCCCCACCCGCCGATTTGGATCGGCGGCAACGGGCCTCGGCGGACACTCCCACTGGTCGCCCGCTTCGCCGATGTGTGGCACGCCTGGGGAACACCAAATTCGCTAACCGAGTCGAACGAGAGACTGGACACACTCGCGGCAGAGGCTGGACGAGACCCCGCCTCAATCATGCGAGCGAGTTCGCTGTCCCTCGACGACATCGACACGGCGCGCAAGCACGCGAGAACGTGGCGTGATGCCGGTTACGGCTACCTTGTTTGTGGGTGGCCCGATGGGGACCGAGCTCAGATCGAAACGTTCGTCCAAGACGTGTTGCCAGAGTTTGCCGACTGAGTTGCGAGTTCAGCGTCTCACCCGGCTGCTCCCAACTTGTCTCCCACTCGTCGAAGTGCGCCCACCCATTTCCAAGTCAGCCGAGGTAGCTCGTCGGGTCGGCTGAAACAGTCTAAGAGTTCGTGGGACGATCCCGACCAACACTGCCGCACGATTCATGCCCGGACCAGGTCACACTCTTCGTGCACGCTGTCATTAGGATCATTGGGTGACCGATTACGAGACCATCATTTACGAGGAGATCGATGGCGTTGCATGGGTGACCCTGAACCGCCCAGAGGTCCACAACGCCTTCAATCTCCAAATGCAGCAGGAGCTGAAGCAAGTGTGGCGCGGCCTGCGCAGTAACGACGACGTCCGCTGCGCGGTGTTGACAGGTGCCGGCCAGAAGGCTTTCTGCGCAGGTATCGACCGACAAGAAACGATGGGTGATTGGACCAGTGCAGACGACGTAACCGGGACCAGCGCCACCGGGGTGGGAGGGGCCTCGACCACTCCGTGGCATTTCGACGACCCTGGCGACAACATAGGGCCCAAGACCAATGATCTGTGGAAGCCGGTGATCGCTGCCGTCAATGGCATCGCGTGTGCAGGCGCCTTCTACATGCTCGGGGAGGTTGACTTCATCATTGCTGTCGAGGAGGCGACCTTCTTTGATCCGCACGTCACCTTTGGTATGACGGCTTGTTTCGAATCGATCCACATGCTCCAAAAGATGCCGTTCGGGGAGATCATGCGCCTCGCTTTGTTGGGCTCAAGCGAACGGATGACAGCACAACGCGCGTATCAGATTGGATTGGTGTCCGAGATCGTCGCGGCCGATGCCCTCCACGATGCCGCTGCATGGGCGGCAGGTGAGATCTCCAAGGCTCCGCCAGTCGCTATCCAAGGAACCGTGCGTGCGATCTGGATGGCCCGGGAGCTTTCTCGCATGCAAGCGTTGGATGCAGGCCGGATGCTGATCCGATTGGGTAGTGATCCCGCGTCGCTGTTCGCGGGACAGCAAGCATTCTCCTCCGGTGAGCGAACGCAACCGCGATTTCGTTGACAGCGGTGGATCGGGTGTACACCACGCAACGCTCGAATATGAATGGGAGGCGATGAGTGTTTCGAGCGATCATGTTCGACTTCGGTGGAGTCATCTCGTCTAGCCCGTTCGAAGCGTTCGCCCACTTGGAGGTGGAACGCGGCCTCCCGACTGACTTCATCCGCACAGTGAACGCGACCAATCACCACACGAATGCGTGGGCGAAGCTCGAGCGAGGTGAGGTCGACGTGGACACCTTCGGGGCGCTGTGGTCGGCCGAGGCCACGGCCCTCGGCCACGAATTGGACGGGCGGCTGGTGCTCGAACGGCTGGCGGGAGAGATACGGCCACAGATGGTGGCGGCCATCCGCGCTTGCAAGTCCGCTTACAAGATCGCCTGCCTCACCAACAACTTCACCCGGGCTGAGGCCGAGCTGTCGGTCGAGATCGCCGCGATTTATGCGTTGTTCGATGCGGTTCTCGAGTCGCGAGTCCTGGGAGTGCGCAAGCCCGACCCTCGCTTCTACGAGCTCGCCTGCCAGACCCTCGACCTCCAGCCCGAGGAGTGCATCTTTCTGGACGATCTCGGCGTGAATCTCAAGCCGGCGCGGGCACTCGGGATGCACACCATCAAGGTGGTCGACCCCGATGCGGCGATCACAGAGCTCCAGGGTCTGCTCAAGCTCTCCCTCACCGGCTGAAAGCCGGCCCGCATCGCACCCGCATCGCACCGGCGGGGCCTCGTAAGGCCCCTCATCAGGGGATTATCCCGTGCCTAGGGCATTTGGACTCTACCGTCGGAGCGCTGCAAGGGTGATCCTCGGGGTGTGACCAGCACTCGATTCATCCGCGTCTTCAATCAAATCGGCATGGACGATGTCCCGCTCGTAGGAGGCAAGAACGCCTCGCTCGGGGAGATGTACAGCAAGCTCTCCGCTGCCGGGGTGCGCGTGCCGAACGGCTTCGCCGTGACGGCTGAGGCGTATCGCGACATGCTGGAGGTGGCAGGTGCCTGGGGACCGCTCCACGAGGCCCTCGACGCTCTGGACATTTCGGATGTGGCCGATCTGGCCCGCCGGGGCCGGAGAGCCAGGGACATCGTCTACGGCGCCGGACTGCCCGATTACCTGCGAGACGAGATCCTCTCGGGGTACCGCGCCCTGCAAGAGCAATACGGAGAGGATGTCAGTTTGGCCGTGCGAAGTTCGGGCACCGCCGAAGATCTTCCCACGGCAAGTTTCGCCGGCCAGAACGAGACCTTCCTCAACATTCGTGGCGATGCCAATCTCTTGGAGGCGTGCCGTCGCTGTTTCGCCAGCCTCTTCCTTGACCGTGCCATCCACTACCGCGTCGACCAGGGCTTCGATCATTTCAAGACTGGCCTTTCGATAGGCGTCATGAAAATGGTTCGATCGGACCTTGCCTCATCCGGAGTCATGTTCTCGCTCGATACCGATTCGGGCTTCCGCGACGTTGTCTTGATCACCGGCGCATACGGCCTCGGTGAGAACATCGTCCAGGGAGCCGTGGATCCAGACGAGTATCTCGTCCACAAGCCCACCTTCAAGGCGGGCTTTCGCACTGTTCTGCGCCGTTTGCTCGGTGACAAGGCGATCAAGATGATCTTCGTCGAGGGTGAGACGAGGCACACGACGCGGAACGTGCCGACTCCACGTGCCGATCGTGAGCGCTATTGCTTGAGCGACGCGGACATTCTCGAGCTCAGCGGCTACGCCTGTGCCATTGAAGACCATTACGGGCGCCCGATGGACATGGAGTGGGCCAAGGACGGCCTGGACGGCCTCCTCTACATGGTCCAGGCGCGCCCGGAAACCAGTGCTTCCCAGAAGACTGTGGCGACGCTCGAGCGCTACAAGCTGGAGGGATCCGGTGAGGTTGTCGTTGAAGGTCGTGCCGTGGGCGAGAAGATCGCCACGGGCGTCGTCCGGTGCATTGACAACCCCTCAAAGCTGGAGGAATTCCGAGCTGGAGAAGTGCTCGTCGCTGACACGACGACGCCCGACTGGGAGCCGGTGATGAAGATGGCATCGGCCATCATCACCAACCGTGGCGGCCGGACGTGCCACGCGGCGATCGTCGCTCGCGAATTGGGCATTCCGGCCGTGGTCGGCACGGGGAACGGCACGGCGTGCATCGCTGGCGGTGACACCGTCACGGTGTCATGCGCGCAGGGGGAGACCGGGGTCGTCTACCGGGGCGAGGTCCGGTTCCACGTCGACACCATGCAGGTGGACGACATGCCACGTCCAACGACCCGGATCATGGTCAACCTTGGGAACCCCGGTATTGCCTTCGCGACGTCGTTCCTGCCCAATGACGGTGTCGGCCTTGCCCGCATGGAGTTCATCGTGACCGAGTCCATCAAGGCCCACCCACTGGCCCTGCTCCATCCTGATCGTGTGACCGACCCAGCGGCGGCAAGGGCTCTTGCTCGCCTGATCAGGGGCTATCGCGATGGCGAGCACTTCTTCGTCGAGCGCCTGTCTGAGGGCATCGGGACGATCGCTGCTGCTTTCTGGCCCAAGCCGGTTGTGGTGAGGATGTCGGACTTCAAGACCAATGAGTACGCCACGTTGATCGGTGGTGCTGACTTCGAGCCTCATGAGGAGAACCCGATGCTCGGGTTCCGGGGAGCCTCGCGCTACGCGCACCCGGCGTATGAGGAGGGATTCGCCCTCGAATGCAAGGCCATGAAACGTGTGCGCGAGGACATGGGCCTGACGAACGTGGTCCTCATGCTTCCCTTCGTCCGTCGAGTTGACGAAGCCAAGCGGGTGCTCGCACGGATGGCGGAACTTGGCCTGGAACGAGGGAAGAACGGTCTCGAGGTGTACGCGATGTGCGAAATACCCAACAACGTAATCCTGATCGACCAGTTCTCACCGCTCTTCGACGGGTTCTCCATCGGATCGAATGACCTCACCCAGCTCACGTTGGGCGTCGATCGCGACAGTTCCATCGTCGCGTTCGACTACGACGAGCGCGACGATGGTGTCAAGGAGATGATCCGCCTGGCCGTCGAGGGCTGCCGCCGCAACAAGATCCACTCGGGCCTGTGTGGCCAGGCGCCGTCCGACTACCCCGACATGGCGGCCTACCTCGTCGAACTCGGCATCGACTCCATGAGCCTCAATCCTGATTCCCTTGTCACCACCACCATGGAAGTCCTCAAGATTGAGCGCCGGCTAGGGCGGACGCCCCAGCCCAGCCAAACGGCCGCCTGAGAGAACGGAGACGTCATGTACCTGGAACTCTCTACCGAACAGGGAGAGGCCCTCGCGGACCAGCTCGACCAAGACTTGGGACAGCTCAGCCACGAGATTGCCGTCGCCACCGACACCACGCGAACCGGGGAGCTCAACGCTCGCCTCAGCGTGCTGTCCGATGTCACGAAGATCCTCCGCCGGCTGCTTACCTCTCGCACCAATGCGCCCGATGAGCTATTTCGGGAGCTTGCCCAGCCGGGCGATTGAGGATCCTTCACGAGACGGCTCACGGACGCGGTCCACCCAACCGCGTCAACGGCAATGATGATGAAGCAGCCCCAACGGGATTCGAACCCGTGTCGCCACCTTGAGAGAGCGAGCAGGTATGTCCGGTAGGTGCGCTCCCGTACCATCGTCCCTGGTCGTTGCCCTGCACGCGTCCGGGGGTTCTTCCCTGTCCATCCAATTGGACGGAATGGATGGGCAAACGGATGGGCAGTACGTTCCCGAAATCCGCGCCGTCCTACGGACGGAGCTCCGGAGTATCCGCCGTCTTCACCTTGCTCCAGCTTCGGGGCGGTTTGTCGAGCGCAAAACCCAGCGAGGCATAGGCCGGGAGACGCTTCGCCTGCATCCGGGCCAAGACGGGCACATTGATGTCGACGTAGTCGTGCACCTCGACTCGCGACTTTCCCGACGTAGGCCGAAGTACTCGACCCACGTACTGAACGATGCGGCCCTTGAACGCCAAGGGAAACGCAAGAAACAGCGAGTCGAGCTGCGGAAGGTCGAATCCCTCCCCGAGGAAGCTTCCTGTCGCCAGGAGAGCGAGGCCACCAGCGGAGGCCTGCGCCCGTATCTCGGCTGAGGCGCTCGTCCGGGCCTTCTTGCCCATTCCGCCACGCATCTCGATCGCTTCGATCCCGAGTTTTTGGAGTTCTCCGGAGAGTGTTTCGAGGTGCTCCGTCCACTGCGTCAGCACAAGGCAGTTTCGCCCGGCCTCGATGGCAGCGGCTACGTCACCGCAGATCTGCCGCGAGCGCTCCTCGTCCTCGACGAGGGAGCGGAACACAGCTTGAATGCTCAGTTCCTCGTCACTGGTCTGCGCATGGCCGGTGGTGTGCGTCACAAGTACCCGCTCGACCCGAAGGAGCTCATCGTGGTCCGATGTCATCCGGTATCGCTCCGCTCCGCAATACATCGTGATGAGCTTCTCGAGATGATCTCGCCGATATGGAGTCGCGGTCAGACCGAGCCAGTGCCGTACCGGCATCTCACGCACGACACGCTCGAAGGTGACCGCGGGGACGTGATGGCACTCGTCGACAACCACGAGGCCATACCCCTTGGCGATTTCGCTCAGATCTTCCCGACGAGCCAGACTCTGCGCCATCGCGATGTCGATAGCTCCCTTCGCCTTGTTGCGGCCGCCGCCAAGCTGACCGATCTCTTTGGTGGATATGCCGAGGTGCTCTCCGAGACGTTCTCGCCACTGCTCGACCAGTGGCTGCCGATCGACGACTATGAGCGTCGGGAGCCGCCGGTGGGCGATGACTCCGCAGGCGATCACGGTCTTGCCCGAACCTGGGGGTGCCACGAGTACGCCGAGATGATGTGGAATGAGCCCATCCAGTGCGCTCTGCTGACGGTCCGTGAGATCGGCCCGTAGGGAGACGTCAATTGGCGTAGGCGTCAAGCAGGCGTCGGTGATTTCGAGGTTGCTTCCAGCCTCTCGGACCATGCGGGCAGCCTGGTCCGCAACTCCTCGTGGAAGCAGGAGCTGACCGATGGTTTCTCCGTAGCACCGTAAGAAGCGGGGCGTCTTCCATGTGGAGAAGCGAAGCCGCTCCTTTTCGTAGTACTCCGGATTGTGCAATGAGGCCAGATGCTTGAGCGCGGCCACGAGCGCCGGGGGCACGCCGATGCGGTCAATGGCCAACATGGCACCCGAGACTGCCCGGATCACCTCCGGCGGTTTCTGAGGTGCTCCGCGCGCCAGTGGTGGCCGGTATCTCGTGTCATCTGGTCCGGCTGCCACGGGCGCCAGCGTCTTCTCCAGCGCCGCCACGGCTTCGGGTGACATGCGCGGAAATGACGCCAGGAACGCCCATTGGTCCTCGCAGGGCTCGAGTTTGGCCGGGTCGAGAAAGACCGTGTTCCCTTGTCGCCGGCATGCTCCCTGGAGCGGAAGAGCAATCAGGTTGCCGAAGGATCCCTTCGGAACGAAGTCCTGGGTGGGGAAGAGGCGGTCGTAACTCGAGAGATCGAGTTCGGCTCGGACTTCCATTGCCTGGCGGAGGATGTGTACGCCCAAGCGTCGAGCCGAAGCCGCCGGAACGGGTCCGGAAAACAGAGTCCAGGTGTGCGCCCCTTCACCCGAGCGTGATCGCTCGAGCGCGACGGGAACGCCGCTGGCGGCGGCAGCGTCGAGATAAGCCAGCGCATCGAGTACCCACCCCGTTCCATCGAAATCACAGGCCAAGAGTCGACATTCGTCGCCGCGGCGGAGAGGGTAGAGACCGAGGTGACTCTCGCCAGCAAGGTGCGATTCCACCACCGCTTCATCAAGGGGCAGATACGCACGACCGGGTTTCTTCGCGTTCGCCCAGCCTCCCACCACGGCCGGACTCCAGCCCTTCTTACCAGTCCTCGCACTCTCCCACCGAAGGGCGTACACATCTTGGCGTCCGGCGAACAGAAGGCGGAAGAGAGCGATCTTGGCCTCAGCCGGAGAGTCCCCGTTGATATCTCCAAAGAGGTTCTGCCGGTCCGAGTCGACGAACAGGGTGGGCTCCCACGGTTCTGTGACTCCATGCCGGCTCGGCTCGTCCAGGCCAAGGAGCGATCGCAGGCGCTGGTTCTCAGCTCGTAGTGCAAGGACCTCGTCGTTGAGTGCCTCGACGTCCCGAGATCCTGTGTCGCTCATCGATACCTACTCCGCGTCGCTGTCGGCTGGGCTCTTGACCCAGCCGCCGGGATGTGGATCCCAGTGACCGGCCTGGATAGATGCGCCTAGGAGGGGATCAATAAACGCCGCCACGAGATCGATGGCATCGGGGTAACTGTTCGGCACAAGCCCTTCAAGACCCGCACCGGCGACGAACGTGGACCACGCCCGCTGACGCTCGATCCCGAGGCCGTCGAGGAGAGCGGCCAGCGGACGTAGAGCAACCTGTCGGTGCTCGGCTGTGGCGTTCACAGCCTCCAGAAGCTCGGATGCCCCAATCTGATAGCGCCGAGAGAGGACCACGACATCTGCGAAATCGCGTTCACGCGTTGTCGTAGCCCCTCGCTCGATCATCGTGACAACCTTTTCTGCCAGTACGGTGGCCAGCGGGTACCCCAGCAATTGGAACGGGCGGTCGAGAAGGGCTGGGTACTCGACATCGACCGGATGGGGCGTGACAGGATCTCCGAAGTTCACATCGAGTCGGAGAACCACCTTCGCTCGCTCAATTCGGGAGGGAACGCTGAGCCGCACCCCGGAGTAGAGCGCAGCATCGCGAATGATCCCTGTGGTCATGGCGTCCGCCTCAAAAGTGACGCCGTCGTCAACCGTGGCCGACAACACCGTGCGAACGACATCGGCGATTGCGTCCACATCGTTGTCGATGGCACGGGCCAAGAGGTCGACGTCACCGGTAGGCCGGCGGCTGCCGAGGACCGCCAGCAGCATTCCGCCCTTGAGAACCAACCGGTCACGATAGGCGGACCTCGACAGCCGAAAGAGGAACCGCTCAAGGACGTAAGTCAGCAAGAGCTCTTGGGTCGGTCGACCGCCTCGACGTGCCATCTGCTGGAGGTCGAGGTAGGCGCGCCCGGCAGTCGAGTCTCGTTGGACCGGGCTCACTCCTGCAGCACCCGCATGGCTTCGAGGATCGGTGTGCGAACTCGCAGCTCCTCGGCCAGTTCGAGAACTCGGCCTGGTTGCGCGCGCGGGCGGCGAAGGTATCTGCGCAGACCGCCGACGGAGAGGTCGACCCCAAGGCGGTGTCGCTGGCGGAAACAATCGACGACGGTCCGTTCGGGGTCCGTGATGCGAAAAGCGAGGTCAGGACCCACCGCCACCTCGATCCGGCCCAGTCCGAAGTTGCTCGCTCCAAAGACGTGGACACTCGTGGGTGGATAGTCGATGTGCGGGCGGTGGTTCCCTGCCGGAACGGCCAAGTCCACCCGGGTCGGAATTTCGTCGCTCAGATCCCAATACGCGAGAGCAGAGCCCAAGCAGACCATGCCCTGAGGGGCGCGAGCGCACACGACTACGAAGTCGATCTGGTCGATCCCGGCCGCCTCTCGTAGCTGGAAGAGCCCGCGGGACACCTCGATGAGAAGGCCCGAGTCGCGCGCTTGATAAAGGTCACGCCACGAGATCCCGTGTTCGATGGCGTCCCGGGCGCGAAAGATCGCACCGAGGGGCCGGAACCGGTCAATAACTGCCAAATCAGTGGGCATGCGTATGAAATCCTACCACGACAGGTATGATCTATGTAGATATTCATACGAGGCTCGTACACCACAGGACCGAGCGTTGGCCGTTGCAGTCGTCGGACCCGATCGAGGGAGCGAGACGCCGGATCTGTCGCCACTCTTTGTCGGTGGAGACTCCAGGATCAGCACGGCCCGTGTCATCAGCCACTCTTCGTGCGGCCTGCCCATCGACTCCCCGGCATGATGGGCAGATGGATGGACACAGTGGAATCGAGTTGAGAAACGCAACTCGCTGACCAGGAAGAGTGAAGCAGCCCCAACGGGATTCGAACCCGTGTCGCCACCTTGAGAGGGTGGTGTCCTAGGCCTCTAGACGATGGGGCCGAGCGGAGGCTTCCGTGAGGAATCCGCCGGTGCTCGGGGGGAAGGACTCGAACCCTCAATAACTGGACCAGAACCAGTCGTGTTGCCGATTACACCACCCCCGAAAGGTGGATGCTCAGATTAGCCGAGCATCCAGGGGCCTCGTCACGACCAAAGTCCCTGATAGAGGGGTTGCTCGGTCACCGAGACTTGGCCGCCGCTCACGCGGTATGCAACCACTCCAGGTGGTTGTAGCCGATGACGCGTCCCAGGCCGACGCCCACTGCCTCCTTGAGGAAGTAGTAGACCGTCGACCATCCCCGGATCGGCGATGTCTGCGTCGGAGTGGGCGACGGCTTGAGCCCCAGCTGCGACGCGATAGCCATCGACCGGTACTCGTGAAATGGGTCGGTGACAATGAGGACCTGTGTGGCATGCCTGGCTTTCAAGGGGACGGCGGCGTCGGCAATGTTCTGATAGCTGTCGTTACCGCCCGCGAGGACGATGTCGTCAGCGGGCACCTGTTTCGACTCCAGGTAGCGTGCCCCGGCTTCCGCCTCGGTGTAGACGTCTCCTTTCTCTTTGCTGCCGGTGACCACTATCAGGTTGGCGTACCCGTTGTGGAACAGCGTCAATGCTTCGTCCAGGCGAGCCCGGAGGTCCGGTGACGGCACGCCGTTGTACTGCGCTGCACCCATGACGACGATGGCACCGATTGGGTGTGGAGCGTACTCCCGTGAGGTGAGCCACACCTGCACCAGCGTCACGGCGAAGTAGACGAGAAGGGCCACGGCGAGAAGACCCGCAATCCGCAGCGCGAGCCGGACCGGCGCGAGGAGCATCAGGTGTCGGGCCCCAGCCGGGCGAGCGCCGCTGACAGGCGGCGGCGCGTTTCCTCCCGGCCGAGCACCTCGAGGGACTCGAACAAAGGTGGGCCAACCGACCTTCCCGTCACCGCCACCCGGATAGGAGCCTGCGTCTTTCCCAGCTTCCTACCGTCCATGGCTGCCCCCAGCGTTTCGGTGATGTCGTGCAGCGACGCGGCGTTCCAGGCACATTCCGCATAGGCGTCCAGTGCAGACTGCAGGATTTGGCGGGCCATCGCGTCCTTCTCGACCGCCTTCTGCCAACTCGTCTCGTCAATGACGAGCTCGTCCAGGAATAGGAAGTCGACCATGGCCGGAACCTCACTGAGCATGGCGACGCGCTCCTGCACCTCCGGGGCGATCCGGGCAAAGACCACGCGATCGAAGCGCTCGGCCGGCCAGGGCGGAGTCCAATCCGGTGCTGCGGGGTCGTCCGGATCGTTCCAGGCGCCTGGAATCCACTCACCTGGCTGCGGATCGATCCACGGCCGGACCGCTTCAATGAACCCTTCTGTCGGTAGCTCGCGGATGTACACACCGTTCAGGTGCGCCATCTTCTTCACGTCGAAGAAGGCGGGTGACTTCTGCACGTTCTCAATCCGGAACGTGTCGATCATCGTCTGCAAGGAAACCTTCTCCTCGTCGCCCGGGCTCCAACCCAGAAGAGCGAGGTAGTTCCGGAGCGCGTCTGGGAGATAGCCCAGTTCCCGGTACATCTCGACCGCAACCGGGTCACGGCGTTTGGAGATCTTCTTGCCCTGCTCGTTGACCAGGACGGGGAGGTGGGCGAACGTGGGTAGTGGGAGCTCCGTTCCCGTCGCCTGGTTCAACGCCTCCCACAGCATCATCTGCTTGGGTGTGTTCGGCAGGTGCTCCTCGCCGCGGAACACATGGGTGATCGCCATAGTCCGGTCGTCCACCACGTTGGCCAGGGCGAAGAGCGGCTTCCCGTTGCCCTTCACGCAGATGAAGTCCTCAGTGGCCCGGTTGGGGAACTCCACCTGACCACGAATGAGATCCAGCACGAAGGTCACACCCTCATCCGGTGTGCGGAAGCGCAACGCGTTCCCGTTGCCCCGTGGGTGCCCGAGATCCCGGCAGTGCCCGTCGTAACCTGGCGTCTTGTCACCCGCTTCTGCCCGGAGCTTGGCGCGCTCGTCAATTTCGGCGCGTGTGCACACGCAGGAGTACAGGGCACCGCCCGCCCACAGCACCTCTATCGCCGTCTGATGGGCTTCATCCTGCTCGGACTGCAGGTAAGGCCCTTCATCCGCTCCCATGCCGAGCCAGTCGAGCGCACGCACAATGCCGTCGGTCCACTCAGGCCTGTTGCGGTCCTCGTCGGTGTCCTCAATGCGCAGGACGAACGTACCGCCATGCTGTCGGGCGAACAGCCAATTGAACAATGCCGAACGGGCGCTGCCGACGTGAAAGTAACCGGTTGGCGACGGAGCAAACCGGACGCGCGGGCGGTGGGTGAGGTCGGAGTCGGTCATCGGGTGGTGCGGCGGGCACTCTCGCCGCTCAGAGTGTGCTCAGGCGAACGGGTCGTCAGTCGTCCTCGGCAATGGAGATGGCCCCGGTCGGACAGCCGTTCACCGCCTCGCGCAGCTTCTCGCGGAACTCCTCGGGCGGGTTCTCGTTCAGTACGTAGAGGTAGCCGTCGTCGCGCACCTCAAAGACTTCGGGCAGGATGCCCATGCACACGGCGTTGCTGGCACACTCGTCGAAGTCAACGACGACCTTCACGGATGACCTCCCAGGTCACTAGGTTGCTGGCCGCCGAGCATATCGGCCGGACCGGGCCGACTAGGGCTTGTCGACCCCGACCACCCACATTGCGAAGAACTGGGATCCGCCACCGTAGGCCTGGCCCAGGGCACGCGTGGCGTCTGGTACCTGGTGTTCGCCGGCCTCGCCGCGGATCTGCAACGCCGCCTCCAGGAACCGCAGCATCCCCGACGCCCCGATGGGGTTGGAAGACAGCACGCCACCGGAGCAGTTCCACGGGATGTCACCCCCGTCAATCAGGGAGGTGGCGCCCTCCTCGGTCAGCTTCCAGCCGTCGCCCTCGGCGCAGAATCCCAGGTTCTCCAGCCACATCGGCTCGTACCAGCTGAACGGTACATAGACCTCGGCCATGTCGAAATCCTTACGGGGGTTGGAGATGCCTGCTTGCTTGTAGAGAGCGGCCGCGCAGTCGCGACCGGCCTGCGGGTTGACCTGGTCCCGGCCGGCGAACATCGTGGGCTCCGACCGCATGGCCATGCCGTGGATCCAGGCGGGCCGCCGCCCCGTGTCCGATGTGGCCTGAGACGCCGCCCTCTCGGAGCCGATCACCATGGCGGCGGCTCCGTCCGATGACGGGCAGGCCTCCAGGTAGTGGAGGGGGTCCCACAGCATGATCGACTCCTCCACCATCTTCAGCGAAATGTCAGGCAGGTGGAGATGGGCGTACGGGTTCTTCAGCGCATGCAGGCGGTCCTTCACCGCCACCTTCATGCCGGTGTCGTGTGGCGCACCTGAGCGGTGCATGTACGCGCGGATGATCGGCGCGAAGTAGCCGCCTGCACCGGCCAGGAGCGGGGTCGAGAACGGCTGGGGCACCGACAGCGCCCACATGGCGTCCGAGTCGCTCTGTTTCTCGAACGCGACCGTGAGCACGCGCTCATGCACACCAGACGCCACCAGGTGCGCGGCCACAATTGCGGTGGAGCCGCCCACTGATCCTGCCGTGTGCACGCGGAACATGGGCTTGCCTACCGCGCCGAGTGCGCTCGCCAGGTAGAGCTCGGGCATCATGACGCCTTCGAACATGTCAGGCGCCTTGCCGACAACCACCGCGTCAATGTCGGCGAAGGTGAGTCCGGCGTCCGCCAGCGCCATGACCGCAGCCTCACGCACGAGACCGGCGATCGAGACATCCTCCCGCTTGGCCTTGGCCACCGTCTGGCCTATCCCGATGACTGCGCAGCGATCCGACATCACACACCCTCCAGAACGCACACCAGGTTCTGTTGGAGACAGGGCCCGGAGGTGGCATGCGCCACGGCCCGGTCTGCCTGGCCCGACCAGATGGCGCGCGAGGCCTCACCGATGCGGATCAGCCCGGCCGACATCATCGGGTTGGCGGCCAGCGCGCCACCTGACGGTGACAGGGCCACGGCCTCACCCAGACCGAGGGCCTCAGCCAGGATCAGTTCCTGGTGCGCGTAGGGCGCATGGAGCTCAGCCAGGTCCACGGGCTTCTTGCCGACGCCGGCCTTCTGACCGGCCAGTGCGGTCGACGGCGAGTGGGTCAGGTCGCGCGCACCGATGGCGTGGGTCTCAATCCGGTGGTCGATGCCGGTGATGAAGGCGGGGCGCTCGCACAGCTCGTAGGCGCGTTCGCCGGCGGCGAGCACCACTGCCGCGCAGCCGTCGGTCAGCGGGGGCAGGGCGTGGCGCCGCAGGGGCGCCACCTCGTAGTCCTCTTTCAACAGGTCTTCCGGCGAGCGGTCGTAGGCAACCTGGGCCTTGGGATTCTTCAGTGCGGCACGCCGGGCTCGTGAGGCGATCGCAGCGAAGTCGGCCTCGGTTGCCATGCCCGCGTCAATCATCGCCTGTGCCTGTAGCGCGGCCAGCGATGTCGGGTCGGGCCAGAGCGGGGCCATGTAGTACGGGTCCAGCTGCACAGCGAGGATTTCGCTGAGGTCGCCGGGGGACGACCGCCCGAAGCTGTACACGAGCGCCGCGTCAATGTCGCCTTCTTGCAGGAGCACCCAAGCCTCGTACAGCGCCCACGCCCCATCCATCTCGACATGCGATTCGGCCCGTGGCGGCCACACACCGACTGCGTCGAGCGCGGTGACGAAGGAGAAGGGTCCGCCGACGAGATAGTCGGTCGATCCCGAGCAGATGAAGCCCACGTCGTCCTTGGTGATGCCGATGTTGCCGAAGACCTCGGCGACGACCGGCATCAACATCTCGACCTCGTTGTGCTCGCCCTCGCGGCGCACGTTGTCGTACTGCGCGAAGGACACCACCCCGACCGGACGACGGCCGGAGTTGAGATCGGGGAACGCGCTCACAGGTACTCCTTGTAACTGTCGTACGACGCGTCGGGTTCGCCGGTCGGCCGGAAGTACTTCACCGATGCCATCGTCGGCCCGAGTTCGTCCGGCTCCACCCACACCGCTTCCACCCGCAAGCCCATGCGGATCTCGTCGGCGGGGATCTCCTGGATCAGGCCCATGAACGAGAGATTCGCACCGTCGAGCAGGATCTGCGCGCAGATGTAGGGGATCTCAATGGACTGCCCGGCGAATGGCACATTGACGATGCAGTACGTCGTGACGGTGCCGGTGTTGGGCAGCTCCACGATCTCATCGGTCGGCAGGCCGTCGACGGGGCAGGACCCACGAGAGAGCGTGTACACCTTGCCGCATTTCGGGCAACGCTGGCCGATGAACTTCCCCTGCTCCAGGCCGTGCAGGTTCTTGCTCTGCGCCACGCCGGGCGTGAAGACATAGTTAAGGCGTATCGGCGCCGCCATCATGGTGACCGGGTCGCTCATTGCGCACCACCTGCAGCGACGAAGTGCCGGATGTCCTTGACGTGTCCGACCCGCTCACCCTCGGGCGCGAACTCGGGACGAACACGCATCCCGGTTGTCACCTCGTCGGGGTTGGCCGCCGGCATCACGTGGAGGAACGAGGTGTCGGCGCCGTCAAAGCGAACCAGCACCCACGCGAACGGGGTCTGGAGCGGGTGCTTGGGCCGGGGCCGGGGTACCCACGACCACGAGGTCACGGTCCCCTCCGGCCCGACGTCGACAATGCCTGAGGTCTCCTCGCCGGTGTCGGGGTCGTACTCGGTCGGCGGCACGATCACCTTTGCCCCGCTCCCCTTGATCCCGACCACTTTGCCGTCACGCAGGGCCGTTAGGAACGCGCCGACGACCGGGCCGACCGAGCGGACGTAGGGGTACTCCAGGACGTGGTCAGCGCTGTAGTGGATCACGTCGTCTGCCATCTCGTGAAAACTAGAACAGATTCCAGTTCTCTGCCATTGCGCGGCTTTGCACCAGAACGCTAAGGGTGCAAAGCCCCATTGCGCTCCATTGCGCCGCCCGTCAGCCCTGCGTGCCCCCCATATCGACCCCGGCCAGCAGCTGGCCGATGAACTCGCGGTCGTTGAGGATGGGGAGTTCCGAGACGAACATCCGGCCGTAGCGCTCGAAGTACATCAGCTGCTTGGCCAGTAGGAAGGTGCCGCGGTCGAACTCCGACATCAGGCCGCCCGACTCGTCGGCCATCCGCCGGATGCGCCGTTGTGACTGCAGGCGGTGCACGATGGCGCGGATGGAGCGGGTGTGGGCCTCAATCCCCTGTGCCTTGGCCACCTCAAGCTGAATGGTCTGCATGATGGACGCCAGGCTCACTTCACCGAAGGGACGGGTCAGTGCCGGTTCCATGATGCTCCGGATGAATCCGGTCAGCTCCTCGTCGGTCATGCCGACGGCCACGCCGATGGCGGGGCCGTACGTGTCAATGATGTGGCCGGTGACCACGGTCCATGCCGCCTCGTCTCCCATGGCCGCGGCAAGGAGCGAAATGAAGAAACGGTGGGTGGCCGGGTCGAGGCGGCCCACGATGCCCCAGTCGATGACGCCGATACGTCCGTCGCGCAGCAGGAGCATGTTCCCCGCGTGCACGTCCCCGTGGAAAGCCCCCCACCGCACTGCAGTGAGGAAGAAGGCGCGCATGGTCTCCTGCACGAGCGGGCTCGGGTTGTGCCCGAGCTCGGCCACCTTGGCGAGGTCGTCTATGGGTACTCCGTCGAAGAACTCCATGGTGAGAACGTTGCGTCCCGACAATTCGGGATAGGGCTCGGGCACCGCCATCAATTTCAGGTCGAACTCGCTTTGCAGCCGCCGGAAGTGCTGCAAGGATCGAGATTCGTTGCGCAGATCCATCTCCTCGCCGATCTGCACGCGGAAGCCGTCGAGCAGCTGCAGCATGGAGCCGGCCATCTGGTCTCCCGTCTGGCGGACCAGAATCTCCATCAGTGGTTGCATGAGGTCGAGGTCGGTTGCCACCACATGCTCAATGTTGGGACGCAACACCTTCACCGCCACCACGGTCCCGTCGAGCAACGTGGCCCGGTGGACCACGGCGATGGACGCCGTGCCGATCGGCTCGTGCTCGAACTCGGCGAAGACTTCGCCGAGCGGACGGCCGAGGTCCTCCTCGACCCGCTGCCGCACGTCGGGGAACGGCACCGCGGGGCCAGTGTCCAGGCACGCACGGAACTCGTCGGCGACATCGTCACCGAACATCCCCGGCGAGGAGGCGATGATCTGGCCGAACTTCATGAATGTCCCGCCGAGATCCACGAAGCTCTTGCGCAAGGGACGGGCGAGCTGGGCCGCGGGCAGGGCGCCCTGACGGATGGTGCGCAGTTGACGCAACGCCGTCGGGGCGAAATGGGCTCCCACCACCTTGGAGATGGTCAGGCCGCGGCGGATCAACTCCCGGCGGGTCGGATCGGGCAGGCGCCGCGGGTAGATCCGGGGCACGTCCTCGAACAGCGGCTTGGGTGCCGTCTTTCGTGCTGCCTCGGGCGGGGCGGGTGACGTGCGCTTCCTGGGAACCGATGGCCTGGCGTCACCCGAAGTCCCGGCGCGAGGTGGCACCGGATCAGGGTAGGCGAACTGAGGACCCACTACCGGCGGCTTCTGCAACCGGAGCTATGGGAAACGTCGTGCGTACGCCGCCGTACTCAGAGGACGAGCGGATAGGTGCCGATCTGGAGGGTGCAATCTCGGTGCATTACGCCTAACCCTTGCCGAGCTGCACCTGTTTTCAGTTTCTGTTCGGTGTTCGGTACGGTCCTGACCAGCTTGGGTGGCGTGCCGACGGAACCGAACACCGAACCTTTTTCAGAGGGACCTGCGGATGGAGGCGGGATCCACCAACACCGTGCTTGTCTGCACGTCCTAATCCGCTCGGGCACGCACTTCCGAAATTCACCCCTAGGGAGCCCGCGTCACGTCACCGACACCCCGAGCAGCAAGGCTCGGGGCATCTTCAGGCAAAAGCCGCCTGTATGGCCGCCAGGCCCGCTTTGTAGGTGTCCCCGAAGATGGGAGCCATCTCGTCGGGCAGGACGCTGTAGGCCCACGTGACCTTGGACCCATCCCCCTCGGGCACGACGGTCATGGTCGCCTTGTGGCTCTCAATGGGTACCCCGTCGATCACCGAGTAGGAGATGGAGCGCGAGGCGTCGTCGCGCGAGAGGAGGCGCTCCCTGATCTCCATGCCGAACATGCCGATGATGCGGTCATCGCCCTCCAGCCGGAAGGTATCGATCCCGGGTAGGAAGTCGGCCACGCCGCCGAAGTCGCCCACCTTGGCCCAGACCTCGTCGGGTGGGGCGTCAACCGTCACGTCAACTTCGCCGTCAGCCATCTCTGTCTCCTCGTCTCGCACGCCGGAACGTTCGATCAATGCCGCCGGTACGCTACAGCTGACCTGACCTGCCTGCATCAGGCTCGTCGACGGGAGGGACTCCAGCCATGAAGACACGCACGATCGGCTCGCTCACCGTCAGCGTGGTGGGACTCGGCTGCAACAACTTCGGGATGCGGATAGGGCGCAAGGAGACCGACGCAGTCGTGGGCGCCGCGCTGGACGCGGGGATCACCTTCTTCGACACGGCCGACATTTATGGAGGGACCAAGAGCGAAGGGCACCTCGGCGCCGCCCTGGACGTCCGGCGCGACGAGATCGTGCTGGCCACCAAATTCGGTGTGCCCTACGAAGGACACGAAGGCGGAGCATCGCCGGCCTACATCCGCACCGCCGTCGAGGACAGTCTCACCCGCCTCGGGACCGATCGCATCGACCTCTACCAACTGCACGCACCCGACCAGAAGACCCCGATCGCCGACACCCTGGGTGCCCTGGGGGAACTGGTCGCCGAGGGCAAGGTCCGCGAAGTCGGCTGTTCCAATTTCTCGGCCGCCATGCTGGAGGAGGCCGCCGCCGCGGTGAAGGACGGCGCACCCGGCTTCGTGAGCGTGCAGAACCAGTACAGCCTCTTGCACCGTGAGGCAGAGGATGAGGTCCTGCCCCACTGCGAGCGCGCCGGGCTCGCCTTCCTGCCCTACTTCCCGCTGGCCAGCGGTCTCCTCAGCGGGAAGTACAAGGCAGGCCAACCCGCTCCCGAGGGCACACGGCTCGCGGCCATGGGCGATGCGGCGGCCAGCCAGCTCAGTGACGAGCGGTTGGCCACCGTCGCGGCGCTCGAGAAGGTGGCCGAGAGCGAGGGGCACTCCGTGCTCGAACTGGCCATCGCCTGGTTGCTCTCCCGCGGCCCCGTCGCCTCGGTCATTGCCGGTGCGACCAAGCCCGAGCAAGTCACCGCCAACGTGAAGGCCGCGTCGTGGCACCTCAGTGACGACGACCTCGCGCAGGTCGACCGCGTCGCGCCGCGCTAAGCGACTAGGGCAACGTGCCGGTCGTCGCCATGACGGAGGCCTCGACGATCTGTATGTCCTGAGGTTGGATCGCCAACGGGCCACCTGAGACGGGGATCTGCCACACCATCGTCACGTACGGCGTGTTGCGATGCACCGTGCCGGGTCCGCACGGGACCACGCCCGTGATGGCGAACGGAGTCTGCGCAGAAGCGGTGGCCGATCCGCACACGTCGGCCCGCGCGTGCCACTGCACCAGCGGGCCGTAGGGCATGGGCACCTTCTGCACGCTGGAGGGAAGCACGTACATGGCTGCGGCCAGGACCTCAGCCCCCGACGGGGTCGTGGCGTACAGGAGCCCGTCGACGTGGGCAGGATCCAAGGTCCGGCGCGCCGCCTCGTTGCCGGCCATGACCAACGGGTTCACGTAGTAGGTGACGGGATAGTCCGTCGGTGAGACGGCCACGAAGCCGGCTGTCACGGCCTGGAAAGGGCTGGCGTAGCGCGCCGCGGCCTGGCTGGTGGCCTGCACGTATTGCACGGCGTGGATCTCCTGGGAGAACGTGGGCTCGCGCGCACACCCGGACACGGCCATGTGGATGTCCCCGTTACCGTTGCCGCCTTGCGCCAGGAGTTCCTGCGCCATCGCCTGGGGTAGAGCGGGACCGGTGTAGTACCAGTTGGATTTGGTCGTGTTCAGCCCAGCTGCCGCGTTGGCATCAGAACCGTTCATGTTCATGCCGAGGTGTCCTGTCATGAGCATGTTCGGTGTATTGGTCACGTCGAGGCCTGTCCGCGGCGCGAAGTTGTTGCCCGCCGAGCACGACGCCGTCTTCGCCGTCACTGCGCTCACACCGGTGGAAGGGGAGCCGTCCGGACCGCCCATCCCGGGCATGCCTGCCATGGCCGTGGTGGTCGACTCACGGGCCGACACCGGGTAGGCGGCGCTGAGAAAGAGCGAAAGGCCGAGCAGGGCGGCACCCCCGAACGCAGGAAGCGGGGCCCGCGAGACGAGTCGCGCCAGGGGCGAGCGCCAGGTGGAGGGATCTTCGGCGGTCGCCGGCATCATGGCGAGCGCCAGCAGCACGACCAGGGGACCGGAGTTCGGGTCCGTGCCCGACCCGGTGAAGATGCCACCTAGACCCTGGCCGGTGACCCAGAAGAGGGCCGAGAGCAGGGCGCCGGCCAGCAGGTAGCCACCGGGCCGGCGGGCCACGAGCGGGCCGATCCCGATGACGAGCGCGGCGATGGCGAGCAGCCATGTGCTCTGGACGCCGACCGAGCCGAAGTGGTTCCCGACGCTGGACAGGAAGTGTGAGTAGCCCCCCGGCTCGCCCGGCGACATGCCGACGATGGCGCTCATCACCGACGTCTGCGTCCTGTTGTCGGGCATGAGGAAGAGGACGGCGGCCAGGGACCAGAACCCCGACCAGACGACGAGCGGCGTGACGGCTCCCCCGATGCCCCGGGCGGCCGCCGACGAGGCCAGGCCCGTCGGTGACCTTGCCGCGTCGTCAGCCCGCGGCGCACGGGGCCACGCCATCAGGCCGACGAGCGCGTACAGCAGGACCGAACCGGGCGCACCGGTCAGCGCCGAGGCCGCGCCCGTCAGCAGCTGACCCAGGCCTTCGCCGAAGAACCAGACACTGGCGGCCCAGAGGAACGACAGGGCCAGCGCGGGCCGCACCGTCCGCCGGAACAGCAGTCCGGCGCCGATGGTCACCTGGAGGAGCGCGAAGAGGGTGTTCCACACCGCGATGTGCGGGACGAGGAAATGGCCGACGTTGGTGATGACCCACCCCATGGCGGTGGGTTGCCCGTGTGCGTTGTTCAGCAGGTACGTCGTGGTGAACCCGTTGCCGAACATGAACGGCTGGAATTGCAACCCCGCATCGAGCAACCAGAACATCCCGAGCACGACCTGCAGGGTGCGCTGGGTCCCGACCGGGCGGGGGAACCGGCGGGCGGGGGCTGTCGGCGGCGCGGTGTCGGTGTCCATAAGGCCGTGGCCACGTTACCGGCCACCTCCCCGCATGAAGGGGTCAGGTTCCGAAGGTAAAGTCCTGGTTGATGCAGTCCGTCGGCTGCACGGCCACAGCCACGTAATGCCCCACCAGGCTGCCGTCGAGATACACCGAGAGCGACTTGCCGTTGAGGCACGAGTAGGCCGGGTCGGCCGTGGTGAAGTTGTAGAGCGTGCCGAACGCGAGCCCGCGTGACACCGACGCTTCGGCGGCCGGTGTGAGATTCCAGGTCTTTCCCTCGTACGTACCGGTGATGGCCGGCGACGTCGTGCTGGTCGTCGTGGTCGGTGCCGGCTTGGTGGTCGAGGTGGATCCCGGCGCCGAAGTCGACGTGGTGGTCGACGTGGACGACGGAGTCGACGTCGAGCTCGAGGTTGCTGGGGCGGCGGCGCCGGGCGAGCTCCCCGGCGGTGGGGACTCGCTCGTGGACTGCGGACCCGCGCTGCCCGGGTTCCCTGGAGGGGCAAAGCCGTCGAGCGCGCTGATCCACTGCGGTCCGTTGTCCTCCATGCCGAGGGCCCAGATCCCCACACCGCGCAAGCTGTGCTGCGTCACCAATTGCGCCACCATGGACAGGCTGTAGGGGTCCTCGAAGAAGGACTCGTGCCACTGGTTGCCGACCTGGTAGCTCGTCCAGCCGGTATCGGTCACCGGATCCCAGTAGATCGGATCGTTGGTCCCCGTCACCTGTGAATCAGCGATGTCGACGGCGGGACCCGTCGGTTGCGCCTGCAGCGTCCCGTTGTTCGTCGGCCAGTCGATGCCGAAGAAGGGTGTCCCCATGATGACCTTGTTGGCCGGCACCACCGCGGTGTACTGCTGCGCGACGGTGAGATCGCTGAAGGCACCGCTCGTGAGCGGCGACACGGCGCTCTGCGTCCCCTGGAGGTTCAACTCGTAGGCCATCACGAAGAAGGCGTCAACGAATTGCGCCAGGGCGGGAACATTGAAAAACCCACCCGGATCCCCCGCCGAGGACGCGTAGGTGTCCATCGTGATCTGCCAGTGCGGGTTGGCCGCGCGTAGGGAGCCGGATACGGACGAGACGAGGCTCGTCAGGCCGGCCTGATCGCGGCTGCCGGCACCCTCCAGGTCGAAGTTCAGCCCGTCGAGGTTCTTCGCTTGCAGCGCAGGGATCAGCTGGGCCGCCAGCGTCGCCGGGGCGGTGGGCGATGAGGTCAGCGCGTCCAGCGAGCCCTGGTCGAAGTCGTCAATCGTCAGCACCACGCGCTCGTTGGCGGCGTGGGCACGCGTGATGAGGTCGGCGAGCGCCTGGCTCTGGTAACCATTCCAGCCTGGGCCGCTCTCCTCCAGGGTGCCGTTGGGGTTCACCCCGACGGAGAAGTAGGCCAGCGTCGAGAGGCCTGTCAGTGTGAAAGTGGGTTCCTGCGCCAGGGACCAGTAGGGCGCGAAGGCGAAGTCCTCGCGGCCGGCGAGCGGTGGCGCGCTCACCAGCGCGGCAGGCGCCGCGGCGGGTGGCGCGCTGGCCGGCGGCAGGTAGGCGGACTTGGCCCGCAAGGCGGCCGCGTTCCCCAACACCAACCCCTGGCTGTCGTCCGCGGCCTTGGCGGCGCTGGACGCGTGGACGGGCTGGGCGGGGTGCCCGTGTACGTGTGCAGCAAGCGGTCGCGCGCCGACGGCGACCACGAATCCGGCGATCAGCATGAGTGCGCCGGCCACGCTCATCCCGAGTCTGGGCGTCAGGCGTCGGGCCCGAGCGTGCGCGCCCGCAACCCCCCTTCCCATCCTCGACGAGACCGCCCCCCGGACGAGGTGGGCCAGCTTCCCAGCCAGCGCCATCAATGGGGGGAACGACGGCCCCGGGGTGTTTCTCACGGAACGGCCGAAATTCGGTTCCCCGTCAGGGAGGCGATGGTGCGGCTCAGGCGCTGTTGACGGCGGTCACCAGCTTGCCGAGGGTGTCCTTGGCGTCCCCGAAGAGCATGGTCGTCTTGGGGTCGTAGAGCAGGTCGTTGTCGATGCCGGCGAAGCCCGGGCGCATGGAGCGCTTGAGGAAGATGATGTGCTCGGCCTCGTCGGCGTTGATGATCGGCATGCCGTAAATAGGGCTGCCCGGCGTGCTCTTGGCAGCCGGATTCACCGTGTCGTTCGCCCCGACGACAAGCGCCACGTCGGCCGTTGACATCTCGGGGTTCGCCTCGTCCATCTCCTTGAGCTCGTCGTAGGGCACGTTGGCCTCGGCCAGGAGGACGTTCATGTGCCCGGGCATGCGACCGGCCACCGGATGGATGGCGAAGAAGACATCGACGCCGCGCGCTTTCAATACGTTGGCCAGCTCGTGCACGGTGTGCTGGGCCTGGGCGACGGCCAAGCCGTAGCCGGGGATGATGACCACCTTGTGGGCGTACGCCAGCAGGACGCCGACGTCGTCAGGGGTGCCGGTGTGCACGGGGCGGGAGGCGTCGCCCTCCTCGCCCCCGGTGGCTGTGATCACCGCGCCGAACGCGCTGAACAGGATGTTGGGCAGGGAGCGGCCCATGGCCGCACTCATGAGCCGGGTGAGGATGATGCCCGAGGCGCCGACGAGCGTGCCGGCCACAATGAGCAGGTTGTTGTCCAGCACGAAGCCGGACGCCGCCACAGCCAGACCGGTGAACGAGTTCAGCAGGCTTATGAGCACGGGCACATCGGCCCCGCCGATTGGCAACACGAAGATCACGCCGAGGACCAACGCCATGGCCAGGAGGATGAACACGAACGCCGTGTTGCCCGTCACCAACGCAATCACGATGAGCGCAGCGATGACAAGGCCGACGACACCGTTGATGGCCTGTTGGCCCGGGTAGGTGATGGGTCGCCCGGTGATGAGCTCCTGCAACTTTATGAACGCGATGGCGCTGCCCGAGAAGGAGACCGAGCCGATCAGGACGCCGAGGAGCACCTCGGCGGTGACGTAGACGGCAGGCTTGAGGCCGAGAGAGTGCAGGTGCAGCAACTCAATGACCGAGATCAGTGCCGCGGCGCCACCGCCCACCCCGTTGAAGATCGCCACGAGCTGTGGCATGGCGGTCATCTTCACCAGGCGGGCGACCGGGACGGCGATGCCGAAGCCGAGGACCATGGCGATGATGGCGAGGACGAGGTTCTTGCCGGAGTGGCGCAGCTCGGGCAGCGTGAACGTCATGGCGATGGCCAGCGTGGCGGCCGCCGCACCGAGCTGATTGCCCTGACGCGCGAACTTCGGGGAGCCGAGGCCCTTCAGCGCCAGGATGAAGCCGGCGATGGCGACCAGATAGACGAGGTCCCGCCACGTGGCGAGCGGGAAGGAGACCGCGGTCGTCATGCGGACGGCCCCTGTCCCTCGTCGGCCGCCTTCGGCTTCCGCTCGGCCGGCTTGGCCTTGAACATCTCAAGCATGCGGTCGGTGACCACGAAGCCGCCGACCACGTTGAGGGTGGCCAGGAACACGGCGAGGAAGCCCAGGATCAGCTGGGGGGTGCCGTGCGCCTCGCCCATGATGGACAGCGCACCGACCAGCACAATGCCGTGAATGGCGTTGGAGCCCGACATGAGCGGGGTGTGCAGGATGCTCGGGACCTTGGAGACGACTTCCATCCCGACAAAGGCCGCCAGCACGAAGACGCTCAGATATTCGACGATCCCGGTCACGCGCCCGCCCCCGCCCCGCCGAGTACCTCGACCGCGGCCGGCGCAACCGCCTTGCCGTCGCGGATCACACACATGCCTTGCACGATCTCGTCCTCCCAGTCCGGTGCCAGCGTGCCCTCGGCGCCCATCAGCCCGAGCACGTTCGCCACGTTGCGGGAGAACAGGAAGCTGGCGTGCGTGGGCATGCCCGACGGCGGGTTGGCCATCCCGACAATGCGCACACCCTTGTGCTGCACGACCTCGCCGGCCTTGGTCAACTCGCAGTTCCCGCCGGAGTCGGCCGCCATGTCGACGACGACGGCGCCCTCCGACATCCCCTCGACCATGGACGCGGTGAGCAGGACCGGCGCGGCGCGTCCGGGGACGGCCGCTGTGGTGATGACCACATCGGACGCGCCCACCTCCGCCGCGAGCGCGGCGCGCTGGCGGTCGAGCTCCTCGGGCGTGAGCTCGCGGGCGTAACCGCCCGTGCCCTCGGCCGACACGCCGAGGTCCAGGAACGTCGCCCCGAGACTCTCGGCCTCCTCCTTGGCGGCGGCCCGCACGTCGTAGGCCTTGACGACGGCGCCGAGCCGGCGCGCCGTGGCGATCGATTGCAGGCCGGCCACGCCCACGCCCATCACGAGCACCTTGGCCGGTGGCACCGTGCCGGCCGCCGTCATGAACATCGGGAAGAACTTGCTGAGAGACTCGGCTGCCGTCAGGCCCGCCCGGTAGCCCGAGACGGTCGCCTGCGAGCTCAGCGCGTCCATGCCTTGGGCCCGGCTGATGCGGGGGAGGAGATCGAAGCTGAAGACGGTCGCACCGCGGCCGGCGAGGACCCGCAGTGCGTCCGCCGACTGCGCGGCCTGGAAGAAGCTCAGCACCACGCCGCCCTGGGGCACCAGCGCGGCATCCTCGGTGCTCGGCGCGTTGACCCGGACGACCAGGCCCGCGCCGTTGTAGGCCGCGGCCGCATCGGGGGCGACCGTGGCCCCGGCCTCGCGGTAGGCGTCGTCGGAGAAGGCGGCTTCCTTCCCGGCACCGGACTGCACGACGACCTCCCAGCCCGCACCAACCAGCCGCTTGACGACGTCGGGGACCAGGGCCACCCGCCGCTCGCCGGGCCGCGTCTCTGTGGGGACCACCAATTTCACGAGGGGTTGTCTAGCAGCTGCCCGCCGACCGTCCTGTGAGCCGGTCCGGTCGGCCCCTCACCGGGGTCCCTGTCCCATGGCGGTGAGGACGGCCGGCCACTCCCCACCCCCGTTGAGTACCACGTTGGCGCCGGTGATGTAGGAGGCCTGGTCGCTGGCCAGGAACAGGCAGGCCTGCGCCACGTCGTCGGGGTCGCCCATGCGGCCGAGCGGGATGGTGGCCGCCACCCGGGCCAGGCCGTCGGCGCCGCCGTAGTGCTCGTCGCCGCCCTCGGTGAGGAGGGCACCCGCACTCACGCAGTTGACCCGCACCGCCGGCGCCCACTCGAGGGCCAGCGTGGCGGTCATGTTGATGAGGCCTGCCTTCGCCATCCCGTAGGCCGAGGTCCCCGGCGACGGGCGCATCCCCGAGACGCTGCCCACGTTCACCATGCAACCACCGGCATCTTGCGCCGCCATGACGGCGTGCGCCGCCTGCGAGCAGTAGAAGGGCGCGAGGAGGTTGAGGGCCACGACCGATTCGACGAATCGGGGTGAGGCCTCGGCAGCCATGACGGGTGGCGAGCCTCCGGCGTTGTTGATCAGCACGTCGAGGTGGCCGTGACGCTCGACGGCGGTCTCCACCACGAGGCGGGCCTCCTCAGGCTTGCGGACGTCGGCGGTGACGAAGTCCGCTCCAGGCACCTCGGCCGTGTGGCGGCCGCAGGTGACCACGGTCGCCCCGGCGGCGACGAACGCCCCCACAATCCTCACCCCGACCCCGCGTGAGCCGCCGGTGACCACCACCACCTGTTTGCTGAAGTCGAAGCTCGACCGCCCCATCCGGACCACCCTAGGACACGCCCTTCCCGGTGGCGTTGGCCCGCACGACGGCACTCGCCTAAGTTCCCGCACCATGCCCGTACGCGTGGTCCAGGAGCACAGCGGCATCGGCGAGGTGGTGATCGATCACCCACCGGTGAACGCGCTCGATGTGGCCGGATGGTTCGCGCTGGCCGACGCCCTCATCGCGGCCGGCCGCGTGCCCGAGAACCGGGTGGTCATCCTGCGGGCCGAAGGCCGCGGCTTCTGCGCCGGCGTCGACATCAAGGAGATCAACGCCAAGGGGGACGAGGCACTCGTCGGCGTCAACCGCGGCTGCGCGGCGGCCTTCGCCGCCGTCTACGACTGCGAGGTCCCGGTCATCGCCGCGGTGCAGGGCTTCTGCCTCGGCGGGGGCATCGGGCTCGCCGGCAACGCCGACATGGTGGTGGCCTCCGAGGACGCCACGTTCGGCCTACCCGAAGTCGACCGCGGTGCGCTCGGCGCCGCGACCCACCTGGCCCGCCTGGTGCCCCAGCACGCCATGCGCAAGATGGTCTACACGGCCAAGCCGATCACGGCGGCCGAGCTGGCGGCCTTCGGCTCGGTGGCGGCGGTCGTGCCCCTCTCCGACTTGCGCCACGCCGCCCTCGAACTGGCCGGTGAGATCGCCAGCAAGAGCCCGACCATCATCCGCCGGGCCAAGGAATCCCTCAACGGGATCGATCCGGTTGACGTGAAGCGCAGCTACCGCTTCGAGCAGGGGTTCACCTACGAGCTCCACGTGCGCGGCGTGGCCGACGAGCAACGCGCCGCGTTCGTGGAGAAGCGCGAAGCCGACACCTCGACGTGAGCGGTCACGTGTGTGGTCAGGTGAGCGGTCCGGCATGCGGTCCGGCATGAACAAGCGCGCCAGCGTGGACGACATCGTCAGCGAGCTCCGCTCGGGCATGACGATCGGCATCGGCGGGTGGGGCTCGCGGCGCAAGCCCATGGCGCTCGTGCGCGCCCTGTGCCGTTCCTCTCTGTCCGACCTGACGGTGGTCGCCTACGGCGGGCCCGACGTCGGGCTGCTGTGCGCGACCGGCAAGGTGCGCAAGGTGGTGTGCGGATTCGTCACGCTCGACTCCATTGCGCTGGATCCCCACTGGCGGGCCGCCCGCCAGCACGGCAAGGTCGAGGTCATGGAAGTGGACGAGGGGATGTTCTTCCTCGGCCTGCAGGCGGCGGCCTGGCGCGTGCCCTTCCTGCCCACCCGGGCCGGGCTGGGCTCCGACGTGCTGCGTATCAACCCCGACCTGCGGCTGGTGCGCTCGCCCTACGGGGCCGAGAGCCCGTACGTGGGCGACCCGGCTGACGCGGACGTCGAGCTGGTGGCCATGCCGGCCCTCCACCTTGATGCGGCCATCGTCCACACCAACCGGGCCGACGAGGCCGGCAACGGGCAGATCCTCAGCCCCGACCCCTTCTTCGACACGCTGTTCCTCGGCGCGGCCGACCGCCGGTTCCTCACCACCGAGCGCATGGTCCCCAACGGGACGCTCACGGACAACGGGCCGATCAGCACCATCATGATCCACCGCATGCTGACCGACGCCGTCGCCGTCACCCCGGGCGGTGCTCACTTCACCGCCAACCCACCGGACTACGGCCGGGACGAGTCGTTCCAGAAGGAGTACGCCGCGTCGGCGGGAGACCCCGCGGAATGGGACGCGTTCGCGCGGCGCTACGTCCACGTGAGCGACGACGAGTACCAGGCTCACGTCAGCGAGCGGAGCGCGCGGTGACGTCGGCCGAGCGCTTCCCGGCGACGCCGTGCACGCGGGCCGAGACCTGCGTCATCGCGTGCGCCGACGCCTGGCAAGGTGCCGGCGAAATCATGGCCAGCCCGTTCGGCACCATCCCGTCGCTCGGCGCACGCATGGCCAAGCTGACCTTCGCCCCCGATCTGGTGCTCACCGACGGTGAGGCCGCGCTCATGGTCGGGGCCCCGGCCCTCTCCACTGCAGCGGGCGCACTCGTGCGTGAGGCCACCATGCCGTATCGCAGTGTGTTCGACGTGGTGTGGTCGGGACGCCGCCACATCATGATGATGGCCAGCCAAATCGACCGCACGGGCAACCAGAACATTTCGGCCATCGGCGACCACCGTCAGCCCAAGGTGCAACTGGTCGGTGTACGCGGCGCACCCGGCAACTCGGTCAACCACCCGACGAGTTACTGGGTGCCCGACCACACGGTGCGCACGTTCGTCGAGCAAGTCGACGTGGTGAGTGGTGTGGGGTACGCACGTGCGGCCGCCGCCGGTCCCGGGGCGTCGCGCTTCCACGACATCCGCCGCGTGGTGTCCAACCTCGGCGTGTTCGACTTCGAGACGCCCGACCGGACCATGCGGCTGCGCTCGTACCACCCGGGTGTCACCGTCGAGGAGGTGCAGCACGCCACGTCGTTCGAGTTGTCCATCCCTGACGACGTGGCCGAGACGCGACTTCCGACCCCCGAGGAGCTCGAGCTCCTCCGCTCCGTGCTCGACCCGGGATCGTTGCGCGACCGGGAAGTGAAGAGCTGACTCCCGCCGGTCCCGACCCGGCCCTTCACGGCGCCCTTGACACCGAGTTCTGCGCGCGGGTCGGCGTGCGCTACCCCGTCGTGCAGACGGGCATGGGATGGGTGGCCGGTCCTCGGCTGGTGGCCGCGACGGCCAACGCCGGTGGGCTCGGCATTCTCGCGTCGGCCACCATGACCCTGCCGGAGTTGTCCGCGGCCATCGCCGAGGTACGGGCGCGCACGGAGGCGCCGTTCGGGGTCAACCTGCGCACCGACGTGGCCGACGTGGGCGACCGCATCGCGCTGATGATCGAGACCGGAGCGCGGGTGGCCAGCTTCGCCCAGGCCCCCAACCCGGCCCTGGTGACCCGCTGCAAGGAGGCCGGCCTCTTCGTCATGCCGACCGTCGGCGCCCGGCGCCACGCCGAGAAGGTGGCCGAGTGGGGGGTGGACGCGGTGATCGCCCAGGGCGGCGAGGGGGGTGGCCACACCGGGTCGGTCCCCACGTCGCTCCTTCTCCCCCAAGTGGTGGACGCTGTCGGCGACAAAGTCCTGGTCATAGGGGCCGGCGGCTTCCTCAGCGGTCGGGGTCTGGTCGCCGCTCTGGCCTACGGTGCCTCGGGCATCGCCATGGGCACCCGCTTCCTCCTGTCGGCCGAAAGCCGGGTCCCCGACGTGATCAAGGCCCAGTACGTGGCCACGCCGGTCACTGGCACCGTCGTCACCACGAAGGTGGACGGGGCGCCCCAGCGCGTGGTGCGCACCGAGCTGGTCGAGCACCTCGAGTCACAGAGCTGGCTGCGGGCGCTGCCCCGCGCGCTGCGCAATGCGCACCAGTTCCGCCGCGAGACGGGGTCGTCCCTCCTCGCACTGTTGCGCGAAGGACGCGCCATGAAGGAGGGCAACGAGTTGACGTGGCCCCAGGTCGTGATGGCCGCGAACGCGCCGGTCATGACCAAGGCTGCGCTGGTCGAAGGGCGGACCGACGTCGGTGTGCTGCCGACCGGTCAGGTCGTGGGGTTGATTGAAACACTCCCCACGGTGGCCGACATCATCAACGGCATCATGGCCGAGGCGAACGATGTGCTCTCGAACTGGGCGGGCCCCCGCCCTCGGTGACTCCTCGGGTGATGAGTACGCCACCGCACTCAGAGCTTCAGCGGATAGGACCCGCTCGCAGGCACCGTGTTTGTGGCTCCGGCATCCATCGGCTGGTCTTCATTTCAAAAAAAGGTTCGGTGTTCGGTCCGCCGGCAAGCTGGTCCGCCTCAGGGATGGGACCGAACACCGAACCTTTTTGACAAACATGCATGGCTCGGCCGGGACACACACTCTCGAAAGAGATACCGATCGCATTGCCGCGGCCCGAACGCCATCGGGGGTCCCCGACTACGTGGTCGAGGCCGTCCCGCCCTGGGCGACGCGCCGCAACAGGTTGGATACGCGCTGGTGCGTCACGCCGAAGAGATGGGCGATGCTCGGGATGCTCTGCCCTTCCGCGCGCAGAGCGACAACCAAGGAACGCCGCAGGTACCCACTGGCTTCGGACTGCCGCCGCAGAATGGTGCTCACCAGCTGCACGGTCCCCGGGTCATCCTCGTTCATGAGAATCGACTTCCAGTCCTTGCCGTTCTCGCGCGCCACGCGCACTTCGGCAATCCGTTGCAGTAACAGCCGCTCGTACTCGGCGTTCTCGCGCAGGACTTCTTCGAGTTCACCGAGCGCACTCAGCACCTCGTCCGTTGCCTTTGCGGTGTCGGTATCCGTCGTCATTGACCCTCTTCTGCCATGTTGCGACTCGCTGTCGCGCAGGTCCATCATTACATCGGTCGCCAACACGCTTCCTCCATTCGCTCTGTGATCCAGTTCAACGCGATCGTCCGTTTGTTTGGGATCAGGACCGCTGCCCAGGTCAGCCCGGTACGGCATGCAACTCGCCGCATATGGCGTCTGCAAGGGGATACCCCGATTGGCCGGGGTTCAATCCTCAATCTCCCGATCCCGCGCGCCGGCGGGTGGAGGGCCGTGAATTAGCGGGTGAGCAGGACCGACGATCCGTGGCCGAAGAGACCCTGGTTGGCCGTGACCGCCACCCTCGCCCCGGCGACTTGATGTCCCTGCGCCGTGCCTCGCAACTGCCACACACACTCGCACACCTGGGCGATGGCCTGAGCGGGGATCGCCTCGCCGAAGCACGACAGACCCCCCGAGGGATTCACCGGCACGCGACCGCCGAGGGACGTGACCCCGTCCCGCAATAACTTTTCCGCCTCGCCCTCACCACACAGGCCGATGTCCTCGTACCAGTCGAGCTCCAGGGCCGACGAGAGGTCGTACACCTCAGCCAGGTCCAGGTCTTCGGGCCCGATGCCAGCCTCGGCGTAGGCGGCCGACGTGATGGAGGGGCGGAAGCCCTGCCCCGCGTCGTGGCCGAACGCCACCGCGGAGTCGGTCGCGAAGTTGGGCATCTCGATCACCGTGTTGGGGAACGTCGGCGTGACGGTGGAGACAGCGTTAATCGTCACTGTTGGTTCTGCGCCGCCGGCGTGCCGTCGTGCGAAATCCATGCTGGACAGCACGAGCGCGGCGCCACCGTCGGAGGTCGCGCAGATCTCCAGGAGACGTAGCGGGTCGGCCACCATGGGCGACGCCAATACCTCGTCAACCGTAACCTCGCCGCGGTAGCGAGCGTAGGGATTGGCCAGCCCGTGCCGCGCGTTCTTGACCTTCACCTGCGCGAAGTCGTCTTCGGTTGCCCCGAAGCGATCCATGCGGCGTCGCGCGTACAGCGCGAAGTACGTCGGGTTCGTGGCACCCATCAGGTGGAAGCGCAACCAGTCCGGGTCGTCCTTGCGGTCCCCGCCACCGACCGGGGCGAAGAAGCCCTTCGGTGTCGTGTCGGCACCGACCACGAGCGCCACATCGCATAGGCCGGCCAGGATTTGCGCGCGCGCGTTGGCGATGGCGGCCGCCCCCGACGCGCAGGCGGCGTACACGCTGCTGACGCGGGCGCCGGTCCAGCCGAGCGCCTGCGCGAACGTCGCGCCGGATACGAAGCCCGGGTAGCCGTTGCGGATGGTGTCGGCCCCTGAGACGAACTGCATGTCGCGCCAGGTGAGGCCGGCGTCGGCCAGCGCGTCGCGGGCGGCTGCCAGCCCGTACTCGACAAAGGGGCGGCCCCACTTGCCCCACGGGTGCATCCCAGCGCCCAGGACGGCAACTTTCTTGTCGTCGGGCACCGGCTCAGGCCTCCCCAGCGGTTGCGACAGGCCGCCACTTCCACACGAGGTAGTCCCGATCGTCCTCGGAGTACAGGGTGTCGACCACCAGCTCGACCTCGTCGCCGACTGAAAGATCGTCCACGGTGACCCCTCCCACGACCTGGCCCATGACGACCAGCTTCTCGGCGGCCAGCTCCACGGCGGCCAGGCAGAACGGGACGTAAGGGTCGGCCGCCACGTAGGGCGGCGGCGGCTGGTAGCGGGCGTCGGTATAGGACCAGATCCGGCCGCGGCGGGACAGCTCCACGCTCTCGAACTCCTGGCCGTCGCAGTCCGGGTTGCGGCAGAAGCGAGCCTCGGCCGGGAAGGCGTAGGTGCCGCAGCCCGTGCAGCGGGAGCCGACCAGCGCCGCGCCACCGTCGCGTAGCTCGGCAAACCACCCCTCCACCGCCGGCACGCGTTCGGTCATCAGCCGAGCCTCTCAATGATGGTGGCGTTGGCCTGCCCCCCGCCTTCGCACATGGTCTGGAGCGCGTAGCGACCTCCGGTGCGCTCCAACTCGTTGAGCATGGTCGCCATCAGGCGGGCGCCCGAGCAGCCGGTGGGGTGGCCGATGGCGATGGCACCACCGTTGGGATTCACCCTCGCCATGTCGGGATGGAACTCGCGCTCCCAGGCGAGGACGACCGAGGCGAACGCCTCGTTGATCTCGACCAGGTCCATGTCGGCCAGCGACAGCTTGGCCTTGGCCAGCACGAGCTCGGTTGCCGGTATGGGCGCGGTCAGCATGATCTGGGGATCGTTGGCCGCCACCGCGAAGGTGTGGAAGCGGGCCCGTGGCCGTAGCCCCAACGACGTGGCCCGTTCCTCGCTCATGATCAGCACGGCGGCAGCGCCGTCGGAAATTTGCGAGGAGGTTCCTGCCGTCACCGTCCCCGTCTCGGAGAACGCGGGGCGCAACCCCGCCAGCTTCTCCAGCGTCGTGTCACGGCGGATGCCCTCGTCAGCGTCAAGGATCCCGGTGGCCTCTGCCGCGCCGGGGACATCGGGGTGCACCCGGACCTCCAGCGGCACAATCTCGCCGGCGAAGCGGCCCTCGTCGGTGGCACGCGCGGCGCGCTGGTGCGACTCGAGTGCGAAGGCGTCCATATCCTCGCGACCCACCTTCCAGCGGCGAGCGATCTCCTCGGCGCACTCGCCCTGGTGGATCAGCTCGTAGTGCTCCTTGTAGAGCGGCCCGTAGGCCTCACCCGGCCCGGGCTCGGTCGTCGAGCCGATCGGCACCCGGCTCATCGACTCCACACCGGCCCCGATGGCCACGTCCATGGCCCCCGACATGACGGCCTGCGCCGCGAAGTGGATGGCCTGCTGGGCCGAGCCGCACTGGCGGTCGACGGTGGTGCCGGGCACCGAATCGGGGTAGCCGGCGGCCAGGGCGGCGTTGCGGGCGATGTTCATGGCCTGCTCGCCGACGGTCATGGTGCACCCCATGATCACGTCCTCGACCACGGCCGGATCGAGGTCGTTGCGCTCGAGCAGCGCCCGGAGGGGCTGGACGGCCAGGTCGACGGCATGCCAGCCCGAGAGGCGGCCCCCTCGCCGGCCGACGGGGGTGCGGACGGCATCGACGATGACGGCGTTCGGCATAGGGAAGCCATTGTGACCGTGAATCTGACGGGGTGCCAGATACCGCCACCCTCGGGTGCCCGCCGACACCACCGTCACGCACCGGTAGACCAGGATAAGAGGCATGCGCCGCCGGCCTTTCGCTTCCCTCGCCCTGGCTGCGGCGAGCCTGTCTGGCCTGGGTCTGTCCGCCTGCTCGAGCGCCGGCTCAACGCCGGTGGCAGGAGGGGCACCGTCCGTGCCCAGGCTCACGGCGGGGCAGTCCGCGACGGTCACGTACTGCAACCACGAGCAGGCCAGGATCAGCGAGCCACCCAAGCTGAACGGCCGAGCCCCCGCCGTGGTCTATGTCCACGGCGGCTCCTGGGTCTCGGGGGACTACGACACGGGCGGCTTCATCATCAACAGGCTGGGGCCCGGCCTGGCCCGGTACGGCTTCGTCGTGGCCAGCGTCAACTACCGGCTGGGGCCGAGCGAGCCCTGGCCCGCCCAGATCGTCGATGTGAAGTGCGCCATCCGCTACCTGCGGGCCAACGCCAAGGCGCTCAATGTCAACCCCGACGAGATCGGCGCGTGGGGGCAGAGCGCCGGGGGCCACCTGGTCAGCTTGCTCGGCACGGCCGGGGCGCAGGCGGGTTGGGACGTCGGGGCCTATCCCGGCGAGTCGAGCAAGGTGCAGGCCGTCGTGGATATGGCGGGACCGACCGACCTGCTCGCCCTGGGCAACCAGGGTGCGAGCGGCCTCGTCCAGGATGCGTTCATTTCGCTGCTGGGCAACGTGCCGTTCACGAGCCTCGGCCGGGACCTGCAGGACGCCTCGCCGGTGAGCTACGTGGCCCCGGGCGACCCGCCCTTCCTGATCATGCACTCCGACAACGACCGCATCGTCTACCTCGACCAGTCCCAGACCCTGGACTGGGACCTCACCTCGGCTGGTGTGCCCGCGCAGCTCGTGGTCGTGCACGGGGGAGGGCACGAGTTCGATCAGCCCGGAGAGGTCCCCGACGAGGGCACCATCATCAACTACGTCCTGAGCTTCTTCGTCAAGAACCTGCACCCCACCCCCTGACGAGCCGGCCGCGCACGCTGCCGTCCTGGCAATGGACACGAGGGTGTGCCAGATTCGCGCCGCCATGGAGCTGACCTTCACCCCCGCGCAGGAGGCCTTCCGCGCCGAGGCGAGGGCCTGGCTGGCCGCGCACGTCCCGTCCGAACACCTCCCCTCGCTCGACACGGCGGAGGGCTTCGAGGCCCACCGCGCCTGGGAGCAGACGCTGGCTGCCGATCGCTGGTCCGTCGTGAGCTGGCCCGAGGCCTACGGGGGCCGCGACGTCGGGATCATGGAGTGGCTGGTCTTCGAGGAGGAGTACTACCGGGCGGGCGCCCCCACCCGGGTCAGCCAGAACGGCATCTTCCTGCTGGCGCCCACCATGCTCGAGTACGGCACCGAGGAGCAGAAGGCGCGGTACCTGCCCCCCATGGCGCGGGGCGACGAAATCTGGTGCCAGGGCTGGTCCGAACCTGACGCGGGCAGCGACCTGGCCGGCATCCGCTCGCGCGCGGTGCGCAACAGCGCGGGGGACGGCTGGTTGCTCACGGGGCAGAAGACCTGGGCCAGCCGCGGCGCGTTCGCCGAGTGGTGCTTCGGCATCTTCCGTACCGACCCCGAAGCCGAGCGCCACCGCGGCCTGACCTACTTCCTCATTGCGATGAACTCTCCCGGCGTCACCGTGCGGCCCATCCCCCAGATAGACGGGGAGACGGGCTTCGCCGAAATCTTCTTCGACAACGTCGAGGTGCCCGACGACCAGGTGCTCGGCGGCGAGGGCTCCGGGTGGTCGGTCGCCATGTCCACCGCGGGGAGCGAGCGCGGGCTCAGCCTGCGCAGCCCGGCTCGCTACACCGAAGCCGCCGGCCGCCTCCTCGACCTCTTCCGTCAACGCGGCGGCGCGCCCTCGGCCGCCGACGCCGTGGCCCAGGCCTACATGGACGCCGAGGCCTACAAGCTCCACACGTACTGGACGGCTACCAAGGTGTCCAGAGGGCACGCCGTCGGCGCGGAGGCGAGCTGCAACAAGATCTTCTGGTCGGAGACCGACGTGGCCATCCACCAGGCCGCGCTCGAGCTGCTCGGGCCCGATGCCGAACTCCTGGAGTCAGGCTCCCCGGGTGCCTGGCTGGACGGCTATCTCTTCGCCCTGGCCGGTCCCATTTACGCGGGGACCAACGAAATACAGCGCAACGTCGTGGCGGAACGCCTGCTCGGACTGCCGAGAGGCTGAGCGTGGATTTCGCCTTCTCCGAGGAGCAGACCGAACTCCGCGACACCGTGCGCCACGTGCTGGAGAGCGAGTGCCCCGTGGCCGCGTTGCGCGCCTTCGACAGCGCCACCGCGGCGGAACGACGCGCCCTGGCGCACCGGCGCTGGACGGTCCTGGCCGAGCTGGGCGCGCCGGGGATGCTCGTCCCTGAGACCGCCGGCGGGCTCGGGCTGAGCGACGTCCACCTCGTGGGCGTCTTCGAGGAAGCCGGCCGGGCCGCGCTGCCCGAGCCACTGCTGGAAACGGCCGGCCTGGCTGCGCCGGTGCTCGCCACGCTGTTCCCGGCACCGGCCGCGTCGTCCGCCCTCCGCTCGCTCGTCACCGATCACGCCACCTTCGCGGTCGGTGGCATTGATCCGGGGGTCACCGGCCCGACCTCTCCGACCACTGTCACCGCCGACGGGCGGCTCCGCACCCCTCGCGTGGTGGGGGCACGGGGCGCGTCGTGTGCGCTCCTCGCATGCCGGGACGCGGACTCGGGGTGGCAGCTGCACGCCGTGCCCATGGATGCCTGCACCGTCGAGGAGACGCCGGTGCTCGATACGACTCGCGATGTCGCGACGGTCCACTGGCCGCTCTCGTCCGACACGCTGCTCGCCTACGGCGTGGCCGCCGACGCCGTCGTGCAACTCATGGCTGACCGCGCCGCCGCCGGATCGGCCGCGCTCCTCGTCGGTCTCGCCGACCGCATGATCACCATGGCAGCCGACTACGCCAAGGAACGCCAGCAGTTCGGCAAGCCGATCGGCAGCTTCCAGGCGGTCAAGCATCTCCTGGCCAATGCGCGGGTCAAGCTCGAGTTCGCCCGGCCCGCGACGTACCGCGCCGCGTGGTCACTCGCCACTGCGCAGCCGACCGTCTCCCACGACGCCTCCATGGCCAAGGCGATGGCGTCCGACGCAGCCGACCTCGCCGCCCGTGTCGCTCTGCAGGTCCACGGAGCGATCGGGTACACCTGGGAGTGCGACCTGCACTTCTTCATGAAGCGCACCTGGGCGCTGTCCGCGGCCTGGGGCAACGCCGCCACCCACCGCCAACTCGTCCTCGCCCAGGCCCGCTAGCCACCGAAATGGGGATTATATACTTGACAAACTGATGCGTCAGGCACATAATAGGATTTATGGAAGAAATGAGCTTGGTAGCGGTAGCAAAGCGATTTTCTGACGAGCCTGCTGCCTGGGAGTACATGGAGCAGCTGCGCTGGGACGGCAAGCCCGTATGTGCCCTGTGTGGCTCCACCAACGTCCTGTTTCTTCAGCCCCGTAGCGACACTTCACGTCTTACAAAGACGGGCAAAACGAGCCACAGGCGGGTCTGGAAGTGCTCTAGTTGCAAGCGCCAGTTCTCGGTCCTAATCGGCACCATTTTCGAGGGGTCGAAGATTCCCCTTAATAAGTGGCTCATGGCGATCTATCTCATGTGCGCTGGCAAGAATGGCGTGAGCGCCCTAGAGCTACAGCGTGATCTCGGAATCACATACAAGTCCGCATGGTTCATGGTGCATCGCATCCGTGAGGCAATGGCACACTCGCCCAACGGTGGCAAGTTCTTCGGCGTAGTGGTGGCCGATGAGACTTGGGTTGGTGGTGATCCTGGCAACCGTCACGCTGGACAGCGTGCGAGTACACCGCGCTACACAAAAGAAAAGACGCCAGTTATATCCATCATCAGCAAGCGCACTGGCGAGATTCGTTCACAGGTCATTCCGAATGTGACCGCTGCCACGGTTTCCAAAGTCCTCAATGACAACGTTGACAAACTCGGATCGGTACTACACACGGACTCGGGGACTCATTACATGACCATCGGCGGTCGATTCGCTCGCCATGAAACGGTCAATCACAGCGTTGGCGAGTACGTCCGCAATGGTGTCAGTACGAACATGGCAGAGAGTCATTTCTCACAGTTCAAGCGGTCGCTGGACGGGACGTACCATAACGTCAGCAAAGAACACCTGAACCGCTATGTGAGCGAGTTTGATTTCCGCAGGGACACGCGGCGTATGTCAGATGGCGAGCGGTCTATGGAGATGTTCCGCAGGGCCGAAGGAACTGCAATCAGCTACCAGCAGCTGATTGCTTCGGGACCTGTTGCGGCTGGGACTCGGAAAGCTCCTGTAGGTCGTCCGGGTCCACGGCAAGCAAGGCTTTCATCGCATCCTCAAACTCAAGCGGGATTTTGATGGGTTTGGAAGCGTTACCGCGTTGTGTGTTTTCTGACACATACACATTCTACATCCAACGATTTGGCGGTGTGCCCGATGCATACACATCGGAACACACAACCAAACCGTTACCAACGTTGGCGCCAATCTTTTTTCACAACGCTAACGAAGTGCATTATTGAGGGGTCACCCCCTCGCCGCTACGGGTGGCGCGCTGTGAACGCAAAGCCCATAGTTTTGACAAGGCGCCTAGCGCCTCAACAACAATGTTGATTATTGCAATGACATTGGCCAAAACAGCCATGACAGAGATTCCTCTCTACTCATGACTCACTACGTTTGCGTCTCCTTTTTTTCAGCAGAACTCGTGAGTCCCGCATCCAATCTGGATTGCGTGCATTTCGGCTCTCACCTAGTGCAATGCCCACCGTAACCCGGGCTTTGGACTCGTTTAGCGGCCCGTTTTAACAGTTTGTCAAGTATATAATCCCCACCGAAATGGTCGTGTCCGATTTCCGCCAGTAATTGTCACTCCCGCATGGCACCATGCACCAGTGATTGAAGACCCGGACCGCTGCTACCAGGCGGCGCACAGCAAGGATGCCCGCTTCGACGGCGTGTTCTTCATCGGCGTCACCTCGACCGGGATCTACTGCCGCCCCAGCTGCCCGGCACGCACGCCCAAGCGCGAAAACGTGCGCTTCTACGCCACCGCGGCCGCCGCCCAGCAGGCCGGGTTCCGCGCGTGCATGCGCTGCCGGCCCGATGCCACGCCCGGCTCACCGGAGTGGAACATGCGCGCTGACACCGTGGCGCGGGCCATGCGCCTCATCCGTGACGGCATCGTGGATCGCGAGGGTGTCGAGGGTCTGGCCGTTCGCCTCGGCTACAGCGTGCGCCAGCTCAACCGCGTCGTCACCGCAGAGGTGGGGACGGGACCGCTCGCCATCGCCCGCGCCCAGCGGAGCCAGACGGCGCGCATCCTCCTCGAGACGACCGACCTGCCCATCACGCACGTCGCCTTCGCCGCCGGGTTCGCCAGCGTCCGCCAGTGCAACGAGACCGTACGCCACATTTTCGCCGACACACCGAGTGGGTTGCGGATGCGCGCCCGCAAGCGAGACGTTCGTCGGCGGCGAGCCGCCCCGGGCGACGGTGCCCCGCAGGTGATCTCGTTGCGGCTGGCCTGCCGTCGCCCCTTCAACGCGCCATCGCTCCTGGAATTCCTCGGCACCCGCGCTGTCTCCGGGGTCGAGACGCTCGACGAGGGCGCCTACCGGCGGAGCCTGCGCCTGCCACACGGGCACGGTGTCGTGTCGCTCAGCGCACCGGAACACTCCGACGACGGCCCGGCGTTCGTCCAGGCCGAGCTGCGCCTGTCCGATCTGCGCGACCTGACGACTGCGGTCGCCCGGTGCCGGCAGCTGCTCGACCTTGATGCGGATCCCGTCGCCGTCTTCGAGACGTTCCGCGACGACGCGCTCCTCGGCCCACTCGTGTCGGAGAGCCCCGGTCGCCGCGTGCCCGGTGCGGTCGACGGCTTCGAACTGGCGGTGCGCGCCATCATCGGGCAGCAGGTCTCGCTCGCCGGGGCGCGGACCATCGCCGGGCGGCTGGTGCTGGCTGGCGGCGACCTCCTCCCCGAACCCGACGGCGGTGTCACCCACCTCTTCCCGACACCCGAGCAACTCATCGCACTGGCCGGATCGGCGCCGTCGACGTTCTCCATGCCGGCCGGTCGTCGCCGTGCCCTCGTGGCCCTGGCCGAGGCGGTCGCCGACGGCAGCGTCGTCATCGACCCCGGATCGGATCCCGCGGAGCTCCGCCGTTCGCTGGTCGAGCTGCCGGGGGTCGGGCCGTGGACGGCGGAGTACGTCGCCATGCGCGCGCTGCGCGATCCCGATGCCTTCCTACCGACCGACCTCGGCATCCGGCGGGCCGCCCACGCGCTCGGCTTCCCGGACGACCCCGCACACCTGGGCGAGGTGTCGGAGCGCTGGCGACCATGGCGCAGCTACGCCATGGCACATCTGTGGTCGATGCCGTCGGCCCAGGAACCCCTCTCACCCACCCTGCTGAAGGGCAAGACATCGAAACCGAAAAGGAGTGCAGCATGATCACACCGACAACGTTCACTGTGCCGATGGAGACCCCCATCGGCACTCTCGTGCTGGAGAGCGACGGTGAGATGCTGACCGGCATTTGGCTGCCGACCCAGCGCCGTAAGGCGGCCGGCCGCGGCGCGGACGCGCCGCCGGTCCTGAAGGACACCGCCACCCAGCTGGAGGAATACTTCGCCGGCGAGCGCACCGAGTTCGACGTGCCGATGGAGCTTGACGGCACCGCGTTCCAGAAGGAGGTGTGGGGCGAGCTTCGCCGCATTCCCTACGGCGAGACCATCAGTTACGGCGAGCTGGCGCGCAATGTCGGGCGGCCGAACGGGCCGCGAGCCGTCGGCCAGGCCAACGGTCGGAACCCCATCCCGATCATCGTGCCGTGCCACCGGGTCGTGGCGAGCAACGGCATCGGCGGCTACGGCGGAGGGCTACCGATGAAGCGGGCCCTCCTCGCGGTCGAAGGCGTGACGATGTAGCGACCATCGGGGACCGCGGGCAAAACACCTAAGGTGCGGCCCGTGGAGACCACCGAATCCGTACGGGATGCCTTCGACCTGAGCGGGCGGGTCGCCCTCGTGACCGGGGCGGGCAGCGGCATCGGCCGCACCGCCGCCGAGGTGCTGGCCGCGGCCGGCGCGACCGTCGTGTGCGCCGACATCAATGTGGCCGGCGCCGACGAGACGGCACGCGGCATTGCCGACGCCGGCGGGGCCGCCGAGGGGGCCGATCTCAACGTGGCCGAGCGCGGTCACGTCGTCGCTCTGGTGGACGACGTGGTACAGCGCCACGGCGGGCTCCACGTCATGTGCAACATCGCCGGCATCATGATCGACAGTTCCATCATCGACCTCGACGCCGACGACTTCGACCGCATCCTCGGCGTCAATCTCAAGGGTGTCCTGTACGGATGCCAGGCCGCCGGCAAGGTGATGGTGGAGCAGGGCGCGGGCAGCATCATCAACATGGCGTCGGCCGCCGTGCTCGCACCCTCACCGGGGATCGGGCCCTACGCGATCTGCAAGGCCGGGGTCGCGCAGCTGACGCAGTCCATGGCCGTGGAGGTCGGTAGTAGCGGCGTGCGGGTCAACACGATCGCGCCGGGCTTCATCCCGACCAACATGACGGCGCGCTACTACACGAAGGCCGATGGGACGATTGACGAGGAGACGAAGCAAGCCATCCTCGCCCCGATGGCGAAGATGGCTCCGCTCCGCCGTGTCGGCGTGACGTCCGACATCGGGTACTGCGTGCTGTATCTCGCGTCAGATGCGAGCAGCTTCGTCACCGGGCAGCTGATCAGCCCCAACGGCGGCGTCGTCATGCATTACTGAGCCGCGGTGGCTTTGGCCGGAACCGGCGTGCTCCCGGCGGAACTGCCCGACGGCGGCACGCCGGTGCCCGACGATCCCACTCCGGTCGAGTTGACGACACCGGAGCTGAGGTACACCACCCAGTCGGCCAGGGTGCTGACCGGATAGCCGGGCCCGGTCCCCGATGGCGGTGGGCCGACCACGGTGTCCTCCTCGTCCATCAATGCGCTGGTGTCGGGGTTGAAGATGAGTTCGTGCTGCGTGCCGACACTGACGTAGGCGATGCCCACGCGGTGTCACCCCCCGCTGCAGCGGCGTGCTGGCTGTCCGGCGCCCTCATGGTTCCTCCCACGCTCTCTCTCCTGTCTCTTGTCATTCGGGGAGCCGAGCGTTCGGCAGGGCCTGCCGTCAGGTGATTCGTTCGAGCACGACCTGCGTGTTGGCCGCGTTGTTGGCGATCACGGTGGGGGCCGGACCGAGCAGCTTGAAGCCGGATCCCACCGCGAGCGCATCGACAAGTGCCCCCGCCGGGGTGATTCTCGACACGCAGCTCGCGGCCGGGGTCGATCCCCCCGGCGAGCAGGACACGGGACCATCAGGGAGGCTGAGCACCAGGGTCCCGGCGACCGTATCGACGATCTGCTCGGTCGTCGTCCCGGCGAAGGTGCCGAGTGGTTGCAGGGTCGTGGCGTCGTAGCGGGCGAACTGTGTATCGAGCCCCTGTCCGGCCGGCTCGCTCGTCCACAGCGCGCCGCCCGCCACCACGTTGAGGTACTGGACGCCACCCCCCTCGCCGTTGGGTTGCGCGGCGAGCAACGGCCCGACCGTCGTGGCGCCGGCTGCGCTCAGCGCGACCAGCCGGTTGTCTGATCGCTCGTAGTAGACGGAGCCGTTCGGCCCGAAGATCGCGCTGGCGCCCAGCGCGACGAGTTGCGGGGCCGACGTGGTGTCGGGATTGATGCGGTAAATGCTCTGTGTATTGCCCTGGGCGATCGACACCAGCACGCGGCCGCCCGACGCGGCCAAAGCAACCAGATCGCTGTTCGAGCTGTTGGCCGTGTTGATGTGCGGCAGCCCCCACTGACCGGTCTGGTTGCCTGAGCTGCGGTCGTAAGCCGTCACCGCGGCGTAGGTCGCCACATACAGGGTTGCGCCATCCGCGGCCAGCGCCGCGACACCGGAGTTCACGTGCTCGGCAATGGCAGGTGGGCCGTTGCCGTCGACCACCCACACAATGGCCGGCGCCGCACTGGTGGGGTCCGCCGGCGCCACGAACACCGCGCCGTCGGGGCCCTCGGTGGCCGCCACCTGCACCGCCGACATCGGGACGACCACCTGAGCGCCGAGTTGGAGCGGGCCGGTGGTCGGGAGTGGCCCAAGTGGTGGTTGCGTGGTCGTGGTCGTGGTCGCCGATGCGACGGTCGAGGTCGTCGTGGCGCTCTTCGCGTGGCCCGTCGTCGTCGTGGACGAGCCCGGATGACCTCCGCTGGAACAGCCGGCGAACGCGAGCGCCGCCGCGAGCACCGTCACGCTGGGGAGTCGTCGGCGCACGAGTCAAGTATCGCGTGGCGTACCCGGACCCCGGCTGTCGGTGCAATCGTCGGTGCGGCCGAGCACCGCAGCGGGCTGGGCGGTTACCGTGCCCGTCATGGTCACCCTGCGAGAAGTCACGTACACCGCCGACGGCCGCGACCTGGTGGGCACCTTGGCCCTGCCCGACGGCATCGGCCGCCGTCCCGGGGTGCTCGTGGCGCACGAGGGTCCCGGTCTGGACGACTATGTGCGCGGCCGGGCCGAGTTGCTCGCCGGCCTCGGGTATGTCGCCTTCGCGCTCGACTACCACGGCGGGGGGAAGTGGCTGGCGGATCGCGAGGAGATGATGGCGCGGTTGGGCGAGCTCTCGGCCGACCCGATGCGCACCCGCGAGCTGGCGAACGCCGGGCTGTCCGTCCTGCTTGACGAACCTCGCACCGACCCGACGCGAGTCGCGGCCGTCGGCTATTGCTTCGGCGGGACGATGGCGTTCGAGCTGGCCCGCAGCGGTGCCGACATCGTGGCCGCTGTGGGGTTCCATGCGGGTTTGGGTACAGTCCGCCCCGAGGACGCCCGCAACATCAAGGGCAAGATCCTGGCGCTGATCGGTGCTGACGACCCGATCGTCCCGCCCGCCCAGCGCGCTGCGTTCGAAGAGGAGATGCGCGCCGCAGAGGTCGACTGGGTCATGCACGTCTACGGCGGCGCCGAGCACAGCTTCACGCGCGAGGGAGCCGAGGCGATCGGCCTACCGGGGATCCGGTACCACGGGCCGACGGACCGGCGATCGTGGCGGGCGATGCTCGACCTGTTCGACGAGATGTTCGGACCCGTCGAGGGCTAAGCCGCATTCGACCGCCGTCGGCGGGGTGTGAGGTCCAACAGCGGCCTTCCGTGGGTGTATTTCGGGAGAGAGTTCCCGGGCGGATAGGACGTGCAGACAAGCACGGTGTTTGTGGATCCCGCCTCCATCCACAGGTCCCTCTGTGAAAAAGGTTCGGTGTTCGGTTCCGTCGGCAAGCCGCCCAAGCTGGTCAGGACCGGACCGAACACCGAACATTTTCCTGAAATCAGTTACGGCTCGACGGGAGCAAGGCGCTCTACACCGAGATTGCACCCTCCGAAGCGGCACCAATCCGCTCGTCCTCTGAGTACGCTGCCGTACTCACTCCCGCAACAGAACCGGGGCACCCCCCCGCCCCTGAAACGGAACGAGGCGGCCGCGTGGCGGGTTTCTGACGGTCCGTCAGGTCCCGGCTAACCTCGATCCATATGCCTGAGCCTCTGCCGCTGATCATCTCGGTCGACGACCACGTGGTCGAGCCGCCCAACGTGTGGCAGGACCGCCTCCCTTCCAAGTACGCCGACGTAGGCCCGCGCATTGTGCGCGCACCCATGGGGGAGATTACCTTCGTCGGCGGGAAGCTCACGGTGAAGCCCGGATCCGAGGGTCTGCCGACTGACTGGTGGTACTACGAGGATCTCAAGCGCCCGCTGCTCCGCGTCGACTCCGCCGTGGGTGTTCCGCGTGACGAGGTCACCATGCGCGGCATCACCTACGAGGACATGCGGCCCGGCTCCTTCGAGGTCAAGCCCCGCCTGGAGGACATGGACGCCAACCACATTGAGGCGGCTCTCTGCTTCCCCACGTTCCCCCGCTTCTGCGGGCAGACCTTCACCGAGGCCAAGGACAAGGAGCTCGGCCTCCTCTGCGTGCAGGCCTACAACGACTGGATGGTCGAGGAATGGTGCGGTGATGCCGGCGGGCGGCTCATCCCGCTGTGCCTCATCCCGCTGTGGGACGCCGAGCTCGCGGCGACCGAGGTGCGGCGCAATGCCGCGCGCGGCGTGCGGGCCGTGTGCTTCAGCGAGATCCCACCCTTCCTGGGGCTGCCCAGCGTGCACGACCCGGCCCACTACTGGGACCCGTTCTTCCGGGCCTGCGCGGAGACCCGGACGATCGTCAACATGCACATCGGGTCCTCCTCCAAAATGCCGTCCACATCGGCTGACGCCCCTCCTGCGGTCGGCTCGACCCTGACGCACACCAACGCGACGTTCTCACTGGTCGACTTCCTCTTCAGCGGAGTCTTCGTGCGCTTCCCGGAACTGAAAGTGGCGTACTCGGAGGGGCAGATCGGCTGGATCCCCTACATCCTCGAGCGGGCTGACCGGGTCTGGGAGGACAACCGCGGCTGGGGTGGCGTGGCCGATATCGTCCCCGAGAAGCCCAGCAGCTATTTCAAGGACCACGTATGGGGCTGCTTCTTCGACGATGCCCACGGGCTCAAGTCCGTCGACGAGATCGGCGAGGACAACATCACCTACGAGTCGGACTACCCGCACTCGGACTCCACCTGGCCACGCACCCGGCAGATCGCCGAGGAGCAAATGGCCGATCTCACCGACGGGCAACGCCGCAAGATCGTGCGGGGCAACGCCATTGCGCTGTTCGGCCTCGACTTCGTGGCGTAGCCCTGCCGTCCCTGACACGACGTGGATCTTCGCTACACCGCGGCTGAGCAGGTGTTCCGGGACGAGCTGCGGTCCTGGCTCGGCCGGGCACTGGACACGCTGCCCCCGGCACCGCCCGCCGAGGACTGGCCCGAACGCCGACGCTTCGACGCAACGTGGCAGCGGGTCCTCTTCGAAGCGGGTTACGCCGGGGTCGACTGGCCCGTGGAGGGAGGTGGCCGAGGCTCCTCGCCGGTGGAGCAACTGATCTTCAAGGAGGAATGCGAGCGGGCCGGCGCGCCCTACGTGGGCGTCAACTTCGTGGGGCTACTCCACGCCGGCCCGACGATCATTGCCGAGGGGAGTTCCGCACAGCGCGAGCGGTACCTCCCGCCCATCCTGCGCGGCGACGAGGTCTGGTGCCAGGGCTTCAGCGAGCCCGACGCAGGGAGCGATCTGGCCTCGTTGCGCACCCGAGCGGTGCGTGACGGGGACGAGTATGTCGTCACCGGCCAGAAGATCTGGACGTCGCACGCGGAGGTGGCCGATCACTGCGAGCTTCTGGTCCGCACCGGGGAGGACGGGCACCGCGGCATCAGCTGGCTCATCATGCCGATGGACTCGCCGGGGATAGAGATCCGCCCGCTGCGCACCATCGCCGGCTCCACCGAATTCGCCGAGTTGTTCCTGAACGAGGTCCGCATCCCGGTGACCAACCGGGTCGGCGAGGAGAACGACGGGTGGCGGGTCACCATGGTCACCCTCTCGTTCGAGCGCGGCACGGCCTTTGTCGGCGAGCTGCTCGAGTCGATGCGCCTGCTGCGTGCCCTGGTCGACCTGGTGCGTCGCGTCGGCCTGTCCGACGACAGCGGCCTGCAGCGTCGCATCGGCCACCTGACCGCAGCCTTCGACGCCTTGTGGGCACTGACAAAGCGGAACGTTTCGGAGGCCGCGCAGACCGGCATCCCCGGGGTCGGCGGGTCGGTCTTCAAACTCTCGTTCTCGGAACACGCCCAGGCCCTGGGTGATCTCGCGGTGGAGGTGCTGGACCGGGCCGCCCTCAGCGCGGATCCGTTGCGCGGGGCGGACGGTGAGCCTCTCGGCAACGACGAGCAGCTGCACGCGTGGTTCAAGTCGATTTCGTTGACCATCGCTGCGGGCACGTCGCAGGTCCAGCGCAACATCGTGGCCGAGCGCGTGCTCGGGTTGCCGAGGGTGCGCTGATGGACTTCCGAGTCTCTCAGGAGCAGTCCGAGCTGGCCCAAGGCATCCGCACCATGCTTTCGGGACGTCTTCCCCTCGCGCACATCCGGGCGAACGAGGGAGCCGACCCGGCCCTTGCGCCGGAGGACTGGTCCGCCCTCGGTGAGACCGGCGTGTTCGCGCTGACGCTGCCCGAGCCTGACGGCGTGGGACTCGGGTTGACCGACGCCGTGGTCGTCTTCGAGGAACTGGGCCGCGCGCTCGTCCCGGGCCCGCTGGTCGGCACGTTCCTGGCCGCGGGAGCGCGGCTGGTCGAGGGGGCGGCCGAGGGAACGGCCCAGGTGGGGGTGCACCAGGCCGGCGACGGGCCGGTCCTCGTCGAGCACCTCTCGTCGCTGGCCGCCGTGCTGGTCCTGTCGGGCTTCGCGCGCGGCTCGACCGTCCGCCTCCTTTCGCCCGCGCCGCGCGCCGAGGAGGCGCAGCGCATCGCCGCGCCGCTGTGCCCGCTCACCCCGATGTGGCACCTGCCCGCCCTGCCGGCCGGCGACCCGGTGGCCGACATCGGTGCGCAACTCATCCGAGACGGATCACTGCTGACGGCGGCGCTCCAGGTGGGTCACGCGGCCGAGACCCTCGACCTGGCGGTGGCCTACGCAAAAGAACGCCACCAGTTCGGCAAACCGATCGGGGCCTTCCAGGCAGTGCAGCACATCTGCGCGGACATGCTCGTGCGCGCGGAGGTGGCTCGCTGTGCCGTGCACGCGGCCGCCTGTCTCATTGACGATGCCGAGGTGGCCACAGCCGAGGCCTCCACCGCCGGAATGACCGCCGAAGGCGTGGTTCATCGGGCCGTCATGGGGGCGAAGCTGCTGGCGGACGAGGCTGCCGTCCGCAACGCGCGGGCCGCCATTCAGGTGCACGGCGGGATGGGTTTCACCTGGGAGGTCCCGCTGCATCTGCACCTCAAGCGGGCCCACGTGCTGTCGACCTCCTTCGGCACCCCTGCCCAACTGTCGGCCGCCCTCGCCGCGCTCGCGTAGATCTGGAGAAGAACCCACCCATGACCGACCCGTCGATGATCCCCCACGACACCGTGCGCGCCGTGCCCGCTGGCCGAGTGGTCTACGGCATGCAGCTACCGATCCAATCGCAATCGACGCTCTACGTGGCCGAGTGGGAGAAAACAGCCGGGCCCGACGCGCTGGCGCGCATCGCCCGCGTGGCCGACGAGTCGGGCTACTTCTATGTCGGGGTCTGCGACCACACCGCCATCCCGCGCCGGTTGGCCGACGCCATGGGGACGATCTGGTACGACACGACGGCCACCTTGGGATGGCTTGCCGCGCTGACCAGCCGAACGAACCTGCTCTCCCATGTCCTGATCCTCGCCCAGCGCCATCCCCTGCGGGCGGCCAAGGAGCTGTCCACCCTCGACGTGTTGTCGGGTGGCCGCCTCATCGTCGGGGTCGGGGCCGGGCACGTGCCCGAGGAGTACGAGCTGCTGACAGGCAACTTTGACGAGCGGGGGCGCCACACCGACGAGGCCGTCTCGGCGCTGGCCCGCGCCTTCACCGCCGAGTTCCCCGAGCTACCCGGGCCCCGTTTCCCGGCCTCGGACATGGGCGTGGCCCCGCGGCCCATCCGCCAGCCCCGCCCGCCGATCTGGATCGGCGGCTCCTCGCCGGCGGCCATCCGACGCACGGCGGCCTTCGGTGACGGGTGGCTCCCCCAGGGAACGCGTCGGCGGGACCTGCCCGGCCAGATCGCCCGCCTGCGCGCCCTTCGCGCCGAGCTGCGGGGAGACGCCCCGATCGACATCGGAACCATTGTGGAGCCGATCCACCTGTCGGCATCCCGGGCCTCGTGGGATCTCCCGGCCTATGTCCTGCGTGGTGGGGCGGACGAGGTGGCCTCGTCCTTGCGGGAGCTGACGTCCATGGGCGTGAACCATCTGCAGGTCCGCTTCATGGCGCGCTCGGCGGAGGAGTTCTGCGAGCAGACGGCCCTGTTCGGTGCAGAGGTCGGACCCCTGCTCAACGGCTGACCCTCAGGCGGCGAGCTCGCTCGTGCAGAACATGCACTTCGACGCCGCGACGGGAACCTTCGACAGGCAGTGCGGGCACTCCTTGGTAGGGGCAGGATCGCCGAAGACCGTGGTGCCCCGCTTCTGCATGAAGGCCCGGTAGGGCACGATCAGGACGAAGTAGATGACGGCCATGAAGATGACGAAGTAGATGACGGCCGAAATGAAGGCGCCGATATCGATCCGCTGCCCCTCAATCGTCCACCCGAGCCCGAGTGACCCGGCCCCGCCGCCACCCGCCGCGCTGACCAACGGCTTGATGATGCTGTCGGTGAAGGCCTTGATGAGCGTGCTGAAGGCCAGGGCGACCACCAAGCCGACGGCGATGACGATCAGGTCCCCTTGCATCAGGAATTTCTTGAAGCCCTGGAGCATCGGAAGTCTCCCTTTCATTCGTGATTGAAGCCCTTGCGGGAAGCGTCTCGTTGCGTCGCCCTCAGGCGGTCGTGTGGAAGCCCGCGATCACCGTGGTGTTGGGCGACGCGACATCGACGGTCGCAGTGATGCAGTCCCCGGGTGAGAGCGACCACCGAGTCGTGCACCTGCAGCTGCGGCGCCGGAGAGACCTCGCCACCATCGCTCTCCCGCCGACCGAGGGGTCCACGGAGCGTTCCTACCATGGGCCACGCGGTCGAGCAACGACCTGGCCTGCCGTATCCGGCGGGGAGGGCCGCCCCTAGGCTGGGAGGTGATGTCCCTGACGATCTTCCTCGACGTCCTCATCCTCGCCTACTTCCTGACCCGGCAGCTCCGGGTGCGGATTGTGCCGCGCCAGCCTCGGTTGCAGTTCCCGATGTTCATCGGCGTGCTCGGCTTGATTGAACTCGTGAGCTACACGGGCGATCACCCCGTCACCTCTTCCGAGTACGTGTGGCTCCTCGGCACACTCCTGGTCGGTGCCGTCCTTCTCGGTGCGCTGCGCGCGCTGACGGTGAGGATCTGGGTCGCGTCCAACTGGGTGGTCCGGCAAGGGAACTGGCTCACCATGGCGTTGTGGGCCCTCTCCATCGGCCTCCACTTCGTCCGTGGTTCGGGAACCACCGGCGGCGGCGTGGAGTCTGCCAGCCTGCTGCTGTACTTCGCCGTGACCTACGGCGTGCAGAACTACGTGGTGCACCGCAGGGCGCTGCCCCTCTGGGCGTCACTCGGACCCGAGGCGGGAGCAAGGTTGCGGATCACCTTCGGACAGGGTCCCGGCACCTTCTTCACCACGTTCGGCAGTGGAGACTCACGCTTCCCACCGCCACCACCTCGCTCCCGTGGCAGCGATGTCATTGACGCCGAAGTGGTTGAGGACAGCGAGGGTCCGCCGGAACTGCGCTGATCGGCGTCCGCGCGGCATCCCGTACACTCAGCCGCCATGTCAGCCCCACGACGCTTCAGTCAGGAGCGCTTCACGCGACCTCCCGAATCCACCGAGCTGATCCTGGTGCGGCACGCGGCGTCGGCCGATGCCGTTGAAGGCGACGAGTTCGAGCTCGTCGAAGGTCAGGGAGATCCCCCGCTCTCACCGATCGGACGTGAGCAGGCCGACCGGGTCGCCGAACGCCTGGCCCAACTTCAGTTCGATGCGCTGTACGTCAGCTCGCTCCGGCGAACGGCCGAGACGGCAGCACCCCTGGCCCATCGCACCGGTAAGACGCCGATTGTGGAACCCGATCTGCGCGAGGTGTTCCTCGGCGAATGGGAGGGCGGGGTCTTCCGCCAGAAGGTCGCCGACGGCGATCCACTCGCGGCGCGGATCTACACCGAACAGCGGTGGGACGTCGTCCCGGGAGCAGAGTCGTCCGACGCCTTCTCCGGCCGCCTGCGCGGCGCGGTCGGGCGCATCGTCGCTACACACCCCGGCCAGTGCGTAATCGCCTTCTCGCACGGCGCCGCCATCGCGGAAATCCTCGCCCAGGCCACGGGGTCGGCACCGATGGCCTTCCTCTACTCGGACAACACCGCCATCTCCCGCCTGGTGCTCACACCGGGGACCCGCACGACGCTGCGCTCATTCGGCGACACCGCCCACCTCGACCGGTAGGCCCGTCGGCCACAATGGCCACATGGGACGTACGGGCAAGCGGCCGAGAAAGCCCAAGAAGACGTTGCCGCCGGTGCCCAAGTACGTCCCGTACCCGCGCTACGGCTACCGGTGGCGCCTGGGTGGGCCGCTCACCAAGGACCACGAGGCCGAGGCGAGGGCGGCCCAGCAGGCTCGGCCGCCGGGAAGGGTGGGCCGCCTCGTACTCAGAGTGCTCAGCGGAGGGAAGCGGAACGGGGGGTAGGGAGGGGTCCGGCCCCGGGATCAGGTCAGGGTGGATCGGGGCGGGGTGACCCGCTGTGCGACAGACCTGAACGCGCCGGCCCGGTCGGCTTGCGGCGTCGGGGCCGCTGCGGTGGGGGGCTTGTAGTCGGGCAGGCCCATCTGCACCGTGGGCTGGCGCAAGCACAACTCAATCACGTCGGTGATTTCGGAGCCCACCAGCTCGTCGCGCTTGAGGAGCGCGTCGCGCAGTGCCTCGACGACGTCACCGTGGTCGATGACGATCTGCCGGGCAGCCACGCAGGAGGACTGGAGCAGCTCGTCCAGTTCGTGGCGGGCTTCCTTGTCGGCCAGGACCTTGTCCACCAGGCCCCCGCTGAGGGGGCCCGTCCCCGCCGCAGCCACTGAAATGAGCGACTTGCCCATGCCGCAGGCACCGATCATCTGCGCGCCGATCGTGGTCGCGGCGGCGAGGTCAGAGGCGGGACCGGTCGACACCTCGTCGAACCAGTGCTCCTCGGCCACCATGCCGCCGAGGCAGATCTGCAGGAGCGCGTTGAGCTCTTCACGGCTCTGCGTGAAGCGCTCCTCGGTGTCGGAGTGCTGCAGCAGGCCCAGGGAATCGCGGCGCTTCACGATGGACAGCACATCGAGCTGGCGGGTCTGGCCGACGAAGTAGGCGACCGTCGCGTGACCGGCTTCGTGGGTGGCCACCTTGGTGCGCTCTTCGCTCGTGTAGAGGGTGTGATCGGTGACGCCGAGTTCCACGAGCATTTTGGCTTCGGCCACGTCGAACATCGTCATGGCCGAGCGGCCGTGGGTCAGCGCCATGATGAGCGCTTCGTCCATGAGCCGCTCGAGCGCGGCCGGGGAGTAGCCGAACGTCATGCCGGCCACCGTGTCCACCGCTTCCTGCCCGTCGAGATCCTCAGCGTGCGCCTTCTTTCCGAGGTAGTAGGCGACGATGTCGGCCCGGGCCTGGCGGCCGGGCAGCCCGAAGTAGATACAGCGGTCGAAACGACCGGGACGGATCAGCGCCGGGTCGAGATCGTCCTTGCGGTTGGTCGCCCCGACAATGAGGACGTTGGCCGGGACAACCTGCGGCTTCTGAATCCGGCGGGCACGCGGGAGGTAACGGTTGACGAGGTCGATCCAGGCGTTGCGCACCTTCTCACCCCGCGTCGGGCTGTCGAAGGACTGCAGCTGCACGAGAAGTTCGTTCACCACACCGGTCACGCCCTCGCTGGCGCCGCCGCCGAGACCACGCCGCGAGGCGCCGATGGCGTCAATCTCCTCAATGAAGCCGATGGCCCCACCCTCGGTGCGCGCGTACTTGCGCAGCGCCTTGAAGAAGGAGCGGATCTTTCGGTTGGTCTGCCCGAAGTACATGGACTGGAAGGCGGACGCCGAGACGAAGAGGAACGGCACCTGCGCTTCCTTGGCCATGGCCTTGGCGACGAAGGTCTTGCCCGTCCCGGGGGGACCCTCGAAGAGCACGCCTCGGCGGGCAGAGCCACCCATGGAGTCGCGGAACGTCTGATGGGCGAGGAAGAGGTTCACCGAGCGAACGACCTCGGCCTTAATGCTGTCGATGCCGACGAGGTCGTTCAGCCCGACAGCGGTCTCACCGGGACGCACCAGCGTGTGCGGCGAGCGGCCGGCGAAGAGGAGCGGCCCGAGCATCACGACGCCGAGCAGGGCGATGATGATGAACATCGGGAGGATCGGCGCCAGCCAGTGCGGCATCGGCATACTGGGCATGATGGCGTGACCGGTGGTCGTCCGGATGACGACCCAGCCGAGGACGAGCGCCAGCATGGCGGTGACCCGGCGGAGTCTGGTGTGTCGCCGTCGTTCCTGTGCACGCGACACGTCGGCGTTGCCGAGGATGGCGTCGCCGACGACGCCCTCCATGGCGTTGGCCTTGGGGCCGGGGTAGATCAAGTTGGGCTCTGAACAGGGCTCAACAATGTTGGTAGCAGTCTTGGCGATTCTCCGTTCATCCCTCATGCAATGATATCGCTCCATCGGAAGGAATCTTGCGTAGTCCGAATGGACCATTTCTGGTTGCCGATATCGGCCTCGGCCCAGTCATGACGGTCTCACCCAGGCAGGCAGGAACACCTCGGAACCGTCTGGGCGCCTCCGGGCGCTGAAGACGACGGTGACGGGCTCGCCGATCTCAATGGAATCCGGGTCGATATCGTTGATCGCCCCCTCTGGGCCGCTGACCAGGTTCCCGACCATACGCAGGGCGGGATCCTCCTCCAGGGTCACGGTGATCACGGGGTAGGGGGCGAAGGGCGCGTAGGCGGGCAGCAGCGGAGTGTGGGCCACCACGAACGACCAGATCGACCCCCGTCCGGACACCGCCCGCCAATCCCTCAGGGTCGACTGGCAGCGAGGGCACATCACCCGGGGCGGGAAGCGGAGCGCGCCGCAAGCACCGCAGGCCTGGACCCGCAGCTCCCCAGCGGCGGTGCCCTCCCAGAACCCGTCGGACTCCTCGTCGCCCACCGGGATGAGGAAATCTTCCGTGCCGGGCGGCACCATCCCCGATGGCGCGGTCCCTGTCGTCACCCATGCAGTCTGCCCTCTGCCGACCCTCCCCGCACAGTGCCAGAGGGCACTCGGGCTGGGGCTTTGGCGAGCCGCGGCCCGACGGACGAAGATGTGACGCGCCGTCAGATCCGCTGGCGGGCCCTCAGGGAGCACCCATGGCACAGCGCAGTGCACGCAACGAACCGCAGCTTCTCATCGGTGGGAAGTGGCTGAAGGCGTCGGATGGCACCTACGACATAGTGAACCCGGCCACCGAAGAGGTCGTCGGCCAGGCACCCAACGCGAGCGCCGCCGACGCGGAGGGCGCGGCCGCGGCCGCCAAGGACGCCCAGCCGGCCTGGGCCGCCTGGTCGGTCGAGGACCGCAGCGCCCTCATGCGCGACGCGGCCGAGGCCATCCGGGCCAGGTCCGCCGAACTGCTCCCGCTCGTCATTGCCGAGACCGGGGCGACCGCGACGGTGGGCTCGCGCATGCAGGTCCCTGTCGCCGCCGATCGCTTCGAGCGCTACGCGCGCGATCCCCGTCCCGTCCTGCAGACTCCACTCCTGCCGCAGTCGGCCCAGGCCACGCCGTTGGCCCCGGGCGGCATCATCGGCGGCATGATCAACCGCCAGCCCCTGGGCGTGGTGGCCTGTATCACGTCCTACAACTTCCCGATGGTCAACATGGCGGGCAAAGTCGCCCCCGCCCTGGCCGCCGGCAACACGGTCGTCGTCAAGCCGGCGCCGCAGGACCCGCTCGCCGTCGTCGAGCTCGTGCGCATCCTGGACGAGGTGGGGTTCCCACCGGGTGTGGTGAACCTTGTCAACGGCAACGGCCCGACCGCGTCGGCCGCCCTCGTTGACTCCGACGATGTCGACTGCGTCAGCTTCACCGGATCGACCCAGGTCGGCGTCACCATCGCCGAGAAGGCGGCGCGCACCATGAAGCGCCTCCTCCTCGAGCTCGGCGGAAAGGGCGCCTGCGTGGTGTTCGAGGACGCCGACATCAAGGCCGCCATCGGCTGCATCGGCTCGACCTGGTCCTTCCATTCCGGACAGATCTGCACCGCGCCGACCCGCGCCGTCGTCCACCGGAGTGTCTTCGAGCAGGTACGCGACGGGCTCGTGCAGATGGCGGGCTTCCTCAAGGTGGGCGACCCCACCGATACCGCCACCATCATCGGTCCGGTCATTTCAGCGGCGCAGCGTGCCCGCATTGAAGCGCACATCGCCACGGCGGTCGAGGACGGCGGTCAGGTCGTGATCGGCGGCAAGCGGCCGGCCGACCTGCCCACCGGCTTCTACGTGGCGCCCACGCTCATCACCGGGGACAACTCCATGCGTGTCGCCCGCGAAGAGATCTTCGGTCCGGTCATCACCATGATCCCCTTCGACGACGAGGACGAGGGGATCGCCATCGCCAACGACACCGAGTTCGGGCTGTACGACTACGTGTTCTCCAAGGACGGTGCCCGGGCCATGCGGGTGGCCAAGCAACTCCAGGCGGGGCACGTCGGGATCAACACGGCCCAGCGCAACCACGACGCACCGTTCGGTGGTTTCAAAATGAGCGGGATCGGGCGCGACGGCGGCGACTTCGGGCTCCTGGCCTACACCGAGCCACAAGCCCTCATCTGGACCTCGTAGCGCGGGTCGCCCCGTAGTCACCGTGCAGGATCTCCCGCACACGCCGATGCCCCGGCACGGCCTGCCAGCCCCCGAGGTCCTCCAGCACCTGCTGTCCATGAAGCAGGGCGATCAGGATTGGCGCGGCGGACGGGTCTTCAGCCTCGTCTACTCGGCCGGGGACGAGGTGCACGAGCTCCTCCAGGACGCGCAGTCGCTCTACAGCGCCGAGAACGGGCTCAATGTCCTGGCCTTCCCGAGCATCGGCACCATGCAGCACGACGTCGTGCGCAACACGGCCACGCTGCTCGGCGCGGATGACCCGGCGAGCGGCGGCGCCGTCGAGGGCTACCTCACCTCGGGTGGCACCGAGAGCCTGCTTCAAGCCGTGAAGACGGCACGCGACGTGGCCCGGCACGACCGCGGCATTGCGCATCCCCGCATTGTGGCGGCGCAGAGCGCGCACGCCGCCTTCACGAAGGCCGCCGACTACTTCGATGTGGAGCTCGTGCGGGTGCCGGTCGACAACGGCTTCAAGGCCGACGTGGACGCCATGGCCGATGCGTGCACCGATGCCACCATCATGGTGGTCGGATCGGCCCCGACCTATCCCCAGGGTGTCGTCGACCCGATTGCCGAGCTCGGCGCGCTGGCGCTCGACCGCGGCATCCTCTGCCACGTCGACGCGTGCATGGGCGGGTTCCTGCTGCCGTTCCTCACCCAGCTCGGTCGGTTCGACGAACCGTTCGACTTCCGCGTGCCCGGCGTCACGTCCATGTCTGCCGACGTGCACAAGTACGGCTATGCGTCCAAGGGGGTCTCCGTCATCCTCTACCGGTCTCATGAGCTCGCCCGCAAACAGGTCTTCGTGACGACCGACTGGCTCGGCGGGTTGTACGCCTCGACCGCCATGGCGGGAACCCGGCCGGCCGGCCCGATCGCCGCGGCATGGGCGGCCCTCATGCACATCGGCACCGACGGCTACCTGGAGCTCACCCGCACCGCGCACGATGCGGCACTGGTGCTGCGCGCCGGCATTGCGTCCATTGACGCCTTGGCGGTGCGCGGGGATCCGCCGGCGACGGTCATGGCCTTCGGCGCACGCGACCCGTCGGCGCTCGACATCTTCGCTGTGGGCGAGCACCTGTCCGCGGAGGGCTGGTACCTGGACCGGCAGACGCCGCCCGACTCATTGCACGCGACCGTGCATGCCGGGAGCGCGGCCACCGTGCCGCTGCTCGTGCGCGACCTCCAGCGGGCGGTCCACTCCGTCGGCTCGGTCCAGGCCGGCGATCGGTCGACCACCTACGGCCAGAGCGGGTAGGGCGTTCGGCCGGTTCGGCCTACGAGGTGGTCAGGCCGCCGTCGACCGGGAGAGCGGCGCCGGTGACGCCGCTGGCGTCCTCACTGCACAACCACGCAATGAGGGCGGCCGGCTCGTCCGGCTCAAGCAGACGCTCGACCAGCTGCTGCCCGGCGAACACCTCGACCGAGGACATCCCGTAGAGGGCCGCCGACGCGGTGAGGAGCGATGTCCGCGTCGAGCCCGGGCACACGGCGTTGGCGGTGACACCGGTTCCCGCAAGGTCGGCTGCCAGTGCTTTGGTGAGACCGATCACCGCGTGCTTGGAGGCTGAATAGGCGCTCAGCCGGCGCAACCCGAGCAGCCCGGCCGCGGAAGCCACCGCCACAAATCTGCCGTGCCTCGGCGGTGTCGCCTCCAGGAACACCGGTACCGCCGCCGCGGCGAGATGGCGCACCCCCGTCACGTTCACATCGAACTGCACATCCCACTGCGCGTCCTTCGTCTCCCACAGCGGGAGGCCGCCGCTCATGACGCCGGCGACGGCGACGGCGGCGTCCAGTCCGCCGAACCGCCCGACCGCGGCCTCGACCGCCTCGTCCATATCCTGGCGGTTGCGCACGTCACCCACCATGGTGTGCACGTCGGCCCCGTGACGCCGACCGAGGTCCTTCAGGTCAGAGGGGCTGGCCAGTGAATAGTCGAGCGCCGGATCGTCGGCACACAGGTCGACCGCCACCACGTGCCATCCGTCGCCGACCAGCCGGTCCACCGTGGCTGCGCCGATGCCGCGGGCGGCACCGGTCACGACTGCGACAGGGCTCACCCGCCGGGTACCCGGCGGGGCCACCGGCGGCCCACGGCGTCGGCCAGGTCATCGGCCATCGTCAGCAGCAGCGCCAGTCCCTCCTCGGCACTCGCACCCGCAGGGTCCCCCAGCACGCCGTTGGACGATATCGGCCTGACCCCTTCCGCGCGCAACCGGGGCATTATCACCTCCAGTGGTTCGGTACATCCTGCCTGCGCCAGGTCGAGCCGGACGGCGCGGTGGTCGATGGCAAGTAGCAGCGATGTCTCGGTCCGACCGGCATGCGCGTCACCTCCTCTGGCTGACGGTGCCCACACCAGCACGGCATCGCCCTCCCCCCGGCAGCGCTCCTCGGCGAGGGACAGTGCCTCGCGGTTGCCACCGTGACCCGAGACCAGCACTGATCCGGTGAAGACGTCGCGGGCGGAGCGAACCAGCTCGACCAGGAGCTCGGCCAGCACCTCGTGTCGCACCACCATCGTCCCGGGGAACGCGGCATGCTCACCACTCGCCCCGTAGGGAACGGAGGGGGCGACGACGACATCCGACCGCCGCTCGGCCAGCCGCCGTGCCAACTCAACCGCGATGACGGTGTCCGTGCCCAGGGGCAGGTGCGGGCCGTGCTGCTCCGTCGACCCGATCGGCACGACGAGGAGCCATGACTCCCGTCCCACCTCCAGTTCGGTCCAGGTGGCGCGGGCCAGCTCCATTCCCAGCGCCGCCCGGCTACAGGCGTGCCGGAGACCGGAAGCGGACGGGGGTGGGCACCGGGATCGGCACCCCGTGCCGGTCGACCTTGGAGTGGCCGAGTTCCGCGTGGCGCGTGTCCGCTTCGGGGCGGCCCGCCAGCGCAACTTCCCCGTGTCCGAAGACACATTCAGGATCGGGCCCGTCGAGCGGGAGCCCGGTGAAGAACTTGGCTGCCATGCAGCCCCCTCGGCAGGCGTCGTAGGAACCGCACGAGGCGCATGCTCCCGCGCTGGTGGGCTCGCGCAGGGACACGAAGAGATCAGACTCACGCCAGACGCGGGCGAACCCACCCTCGTCGCGCACGTTGCCGGCCAGGAACTCGCCGTCAATGACGAAGGGGCAGGCGTAGACATCCCCGACAGGATCGATGAGGCAGACGACCCGCCCCGCGCCGCAGAGGTTGAGCCCGTCCAGGGGTTGGCCGAGGGCGGACAGGTGGAAGAACGAATCGCCTGTCAGCACGTCCGGACGGTCCAGCAGCCAGTGATACAGCGTGCGCTGCTGGTCGGCCGTGGGGTGGAGCTGATCCCACGTGCTCACGCCACGACCCGAAGGGCGGAGCCGCGTGAGTCGCAGTTGGGCGCCGTAGCCGGCCGCGATGTCCGAGAACATGTCGAGCTGGCCGACGTTCTCGCGGGTCACCACCACGCTGATTTTGAACTGACCGAAGTTTGCTGCGGCCAGATTGTCCATGGCGGCGCGTGCGGCGGCGTAGGAACCCTCACCGCGCACGGCATCATTGGTCGACCCGATCGCCCCGTCCAGGCTGACCTGCACATCGACATAGTCCATGGACGCCAGCCGGCGGGCCTTGTCGGGTGTCATGCGTGTCCCGTTGGTGGAGAACTTCACCCCGACCTTGCGGTCGACGGCGTAGGACACCAGGTCGAAGAAGTCAGGGCGCAGCATCGGCTCGCCACCCCCGATGTTGACGTAGAAGACCTTCATGTCGGCCAGCTCGTCAACGACGCCACGAGCTTCGGCCGGCGACAGCTCCAATGGGTCACGCCGACCCGACGAGCTGAGGCAGTGCACGCAGGCCAGGTTGCAGGCGTACGTGAGCTCCCAGGTCAGGCAGATGGGCGCCTCCAACCCCCGCGTGAAGCGGTCCCGTAGCGCGTCAGTCGTTGACATCAATGACCTCGGAGGCGGCCAGCCGGGCCAGCGCTCGGTGATAGTGGTCGTGCTCCCCCTCCGGCGCGAGGGCGGCAACGGCTGCTGTGGCACTCGGGAACCGGTCGAGCGAGGACACGAGCTCGGCCAACGTCCGCGACTTCAAGAACAGCAGCCGCCGCGTGCCGTAGTGGTAGGCCAGCGCACCGAACGACTCGTCGCGCAACGCCACCTGCGGATGGATCCGCCATGACCTGTCGGGATCAAATGCCTGAGCGGTCCGGGGGGCCCGCTCGTCGGTCACGCTCAATAGACGCCGCACATCCCGTCGATTGAGACCTCTTCGACCAGCAATTCGTCCTCAATCAACGGCTCGTTGCCTTCCTGGTCGCTCGCCGCGTCGACGTCCTGCACTTCCATTTCCTCAGCCAGCACGTGGTCTCCTCCAGCTCGAACGGCCAGCCTATCCGTCGGGCCAACAGGACCTCTGCTGGCAAGATTGCCAGCGTGACTCCCCCACGCAGGGTCGGCGCATCGCTTCCGGCCCCGCTCCCACCGGCGCCGGATCGGGCGACGACGCCCATGCCCGGCCGGTTCGGGCTGACCATCGACCCAGCCACCACCACCTTCGAGGAGGGGTCCGTGCTCATGGGGGGGAGCCCAATCCGCCTGATGCGGCTGTCGCGACGGGCGACCGCACTGCTCACCGCCTGGAACGGGGGACAGAAAGTGGGGCGACGGAAGGACGAGCAGCTCCTGGCGCGGCGTCTCGTCTCCTCCGGTCTGCTCGTCCCCCGCGCTCCGGCACCACGCTTCACTGAGGACGACGTGACGGTGGTCGTGCCCGTTCGCGATCGTCCCGAGCAGTTGGAGCAGCTGTTGGCGTCGCTCCAAGGTCTGCACTGCGTCGTCGTCGACGACGGTTCGGCAGCCGCCGCACGGACCGAGGAGATCACGGCGAGGTTCGGTGCGCGATTCGTCGGGCTGCGCGTCAACGAGGGCCCCGCCGCGGCCCGCAACGCGGGACTCCGCGTCGTCGAGACGCCCTTAGTTGCCTTCGTTGACTCTGATTGCCTGCCTCAAGAAGCGTGGCTGTCACCTCTCCTCGGCCACTTCGACGATCCGCTCGTCGCCGCTGTCGCCCCGCGCATCGTCCCCGCCGCCGTGGCGCACCCGACAGCACTGTCCCGCTATGAGGCCGTGCGGTCGTCCCTGGACCGGGGCGAGTCCGACGGCCCGGTACGACCACACAGCCGGATCCCCTACGTGCCGAGCGCCACCCTGCTGGTCCGCTGTGCCGCAACGGCACAGCCCCTCTTCGACCCTGCGCTGCGAGGCGGCGAGGACGTGGACCTGGTCTGGCGACTCCACGCGGCCGGATGGGACGTGCGCTACGTGGCCGGTTGCACCGTGACACATGCGGGTCCGCAGACGCTCAGAGCCTGGCTCTCCCGACGCGCGTTCTACGGAACGACCGGCGGTCCCCTCGCCCAACGGCATCCCGAGGCAATGGCCCCCATGATGACGTCGGCGTGGACGGCCACCGCCTTGGTGTTGACCGCCGCCCGGCGGCCCGTATCGGCCCTCGCCACGCTGTCGGGATCCGTCTACCTCCTGGCCCAGCGGCTCAACGGGTTCGTGACGGAGCCGGTGCGTGTCGCCACCCGGATAGCGGCGGGGGGCACGGCGAAATCGGCCATGCCCGCGCTGGCGGGACTCAGCCGGGCATGGTCGCCGGCCCTCTTCGCCGGCCTCTTGTTCCGGCGCACCCGCCGGGCTGCCGCGGCCGCCCTCGTGGCACCGGCCATGAGCGACTGGGCTTCCACGCCGGCCGCCCTCGACCCGGTCCGCCACAGCGCGCTCCACATGGCCGACGACCTCGCCTACGGGAGCGGTCTCTGGCTGGGCTGCCTGCGGGAGCGGACGCTGCGGCCACTCGTCCCTCGGATTGTGTTCCGCGCCCCCGTCTGGTCGGCCCGCTCCATCAGAGCGCAGTTGACCGCGTCGGAGAGCGCCACCGACTGACGGTCCGCAACACCGCGTCTGCGTCTTGATCCTCGGCTCGGCGGGGCGGCGTAGTGTCTCCCGGTCGAGCGTCGCCCAGCTGGATCGGGAGGCGTGACGGCGGGGGCATCACGAGAGGGTTGAGATGAGCAAGGAATGGTTTGAGACGGTTGCCGAGGCGCAGCGGCGGGCCAAGAAGCGCTTGCCCAAGTCGGTCTATGGGGCCCTCGTCGCCGGATCGGAGAAGGGGCTCACCGTCGAGGACAACATGGCCGCCTACAGCGAGCTCGGCTTCGCGCCGCACGTGGCCGGAGCGCCGGCCACCCACAACCTGACGACGACGGTGATGGGTCAGGAGATTTCGCTGCCGGTGCTGATCTCGCCCACCGGGGTGCAGGCTGTCCATCCCGACGGTGAGGTGGCTGTCGCCCGGGCCGCGGCCGCCCGCGGCACCGCCATGGGGCTCAGCTCCTTCGCCAGCAAGCCGGTCGAGGACGTCGTGGCCGCGAACCCGAAGACCTTCTTCCAGGTCTACTGGGCGGGGTCACGTGAGCAGGTGCTCGAGCGCGTCGAGCGTGCGCGGGCCGCGGGCGCCGTCGGGCTCATCGCCACCCTCGACTGGTCGTTCTCGCACGGGCGCGACTGGGGCAGCCCGGACATTCCCGAGCGGGTCAACCTGCGGGCGATGCTGCGCTTCGCGCCGGAGGCACTGACCCACCCCCGTTGGCTTTGGGGCTTCACCAAGTCCTTCAACTTCCCCGACCTCACGACGCCGAACATGGCGCCCAGGGGCCAGCAGCCGCCCACGTTCTTCGGCGCGTACGGCGAGTGGATGCAGACCCCGCCACCGAGTTGGGACGACGTCACCTGGCTCGGTGAGCGGTGGGGTGGCCCCTTCATGCTCAAGGGGATCACCCGTGTCGACGACGCCAAGCGGGCGGTCCAGGCCGGGGTGACCGCGCTCTCGGTCTCGAATCACGGCGGGAACAATCTCGACGGCACCCCGGCCACCATCCGCGCCGTGCATCCGATAGCCGAGGCGGTCGGCCACGAGGTCGAGGTGCTCCTCGACGGGGGGATCCGGCGCGGCAGCGATGTCGTCAAAGCCCTGGCGCTGGGCGCCAAAGCCGTGATGATCGGCCGTGCCTCCCTGTGGGGACTGGGGGCGAACGGGCAGGCCGGGGTCGAGAACGTCCTCGACATTCTGCGCAGCGGCATTGAGTCAGCGCTGCTCGGGCTCGGGCGCGCCTCCATTCACGACCTGACGCCGGACGACCTGGTCATCCCAGCCGGCTTCGTGCGTCCCCTCGGGACGCCCTCCTAATCTCGGGTATCGCCCGCGGTCAGGTGGCGGCGCGTCGGCGAATGGCAGCGGGCGGCGCCGGCCACGTCGAATTCGGTAGTGAGAGCTTGAGCGGATAGGACCCGCTCGCAGGCACCGTGTGTGTGGCTCTGGCATCCATCGGCTGGTCTTGATTTCAAAAAAGGTCCGGTGTTCGGTCCCCACGCCTGAGCCAGCTTGCCGGCGGACCGAACACCGAACCTTTTTGAGAAACATGCATGGCTCGGCGGGGCACGGGGCAATCGACCGAGATCGCAGCACTCGTCCGGGGAGCTGCACCTATCCGCTCACGCTCTGAGTACGCCACCGTCATCACTACCCAAAACATGCCAGAAGCGGACCGACACGATCCGCGTGCCTCACGGTTCAGTCGAACTTCACCACGCCGCGGATGATCGAACCCGCCGCCTGATCGTCGTAGCCCTGCTGGACCTGGTCGAGGGTGTACTCCTGGGTGATGATCTCGTCTATCTTCAACTGACCGGCCTCAAACAGGTTGAGTAGGTTCGGCACCTGCACCCGTGGGCTGGCCGAGCCGAACACCGTGCCCAGCAGCGACTGGTTGTACATGGCCAAGTTGAACAGGTTCAACTGGACGTCCATCTGGTGGAACGGCGCGATGGCGGTCACCACGATGCGGGCGTCCTTCGAGCCGAGCGCGCAGGCCGCCGCGATCAGATCGCCCTTGAGCACACCGGGGGTGAGGACGATGACGTCGGCGTTGCGCCCCTGCGTGAGTTCGGGAAGCATGAACTGCGCGTCAAGCATGGATGCCGCCGTGTGTGTGGCACCGATCTCCTTGGCCTTCTCGAGCTTGAAGGGCACCGGGTCGACGGCGATGATGATGCGCGCGCCCCCGATGCGTGCACCCTGAATGGCGCCGGAGCCGACACCGCCACAGCCCACGACCACCACGGTCTCGCCCGCTCTGACCCTGGCGCGGTCGACCACAGAGCCGAAGCCAGTGGAGATGCCACAGCTGATCAGCGCGGCCGCCTTCATGTTGGCGTAGGGCTCAATGCGGACCAGGGAGTTCTCGTGACAGACCATCTCGTCGGCGAAAGTGCCCAGCTGCGCCATCCGGTTCAGGTTCTCGCCACCGAGGTGGTAGCGGTACGTGCCGTCGCTGATCATGCCGCCGGCGAGCGTCATCATGCCGAGATCGCACAGGTTCTGACGGCCGGAGGCGCACCAGTGGCACGTCCCACACGACGGGATGAAGGCCACGGCAACGTGGTCGCCCACCGCCACCTGCGTCACGTTCGGACCGACTTCGGTCACGATGCCCGCGCCCTCGTGCCCTCCGACGACGGGGAACATGGAGGAGACGCCGATCATCTGGAGCACCTCGGGTGGCGCGCTGATGTCGCCCGTCCGCAGGTGCTCATCGGAGTGACACATGCCCGAATAGACCATCTTGACGCGGACCTCTCGGAACCCGGGAGGATCGATATCGACCTCATGGGTCTTCCAAGGCTCGTTGAGCCCGGTGCAGACGACGGCACGTGTTGTCATTGCACTTCCCTCCCGATTTATTACGTCGACCCTTGTCGCGCCATCAGTATCGTCCCGATCCGGCCGGTCGACAACCGGCCGGCCCGCGGGAAACCGCCGGAGCCGGGGCTACCATGCGCGCGTGGCCACGACCTCGCCCTTCGCCGAGGTGGCCGCCCGGGTGCGCAACTGGAGCCGCTGGGGCGTGGACGACCAGATCGGGACCCTCAACCTGATTGACGATGAGGCCCGGCGCCGGGCGGCCGGCGCGGTGCGGAGCGGCAAGGCGTTCGCCCTGGGACTTGCGCTCTCCGAGGCCGAAGGGATTCAGGCGGGGTTCATTGAGGGGAGGGTCAACCCCATGAGGGCGATGATCCAGGTGAACCACCCACTCAGCGCCGACCCGGAGTGGATCTGCTCGAGTGAGGACGTGGTCACCATGGCGCTGCAGTGCGCCACCCACTGGGACGCATTGGCCCACTGCAGTTACAAGGGAACGATCTACAACGGGTACCCCGCGTCGTCCGTTGACGAGCACGGTGCCTCGCGGTGCGGCATCCACAACCTCACCACGGTGGTCAGCCGTGGCGTCCTGCTCGATGTCGCCCGGACCCACGCCGTCCCCGTACTCGAACCCGGCTATGCCATCACGCCCGAGGATCTGGACGCCGCGTGTGCGCTGGCCGGCACCGACGTCCTGCCCGGCGACATGGTGCTCGTGCGCACCGGGCAGATGGTGCACCTCGCGCTACCGGACCGTGACCTCATCGCCTACACCTGGCCGTCGCCGGGACTCACCATTGAGACGGCCGAGTGGTTCCACGCGCGGGACGTGGCGGCGGTGGCGACCGACACGCTCGTCTTTGAGGTCTTTCCAAGCCAGTACGAGGACACCTACCTGCCGGTGCACCTGCTGCACCTCGTGGAGATGGGCATGACGCAAGGGCAGAACTGGGTGCTGGACGCATTGGCCACGGACTGCGCGGAGGACGGTCAGTACACCTTCCTGCTCGACGCCACGCCTCTCCCCTTCACAAACGGGCTCGGCTCCCCCCTCAACCCGCTCGCGCTGAAATAGCGACGGGTCCGTAGCGACGGGTCAGCGCGGCAGGTTCGGCGCGCCTCCGCCGCGCCGGTGCGCGACGACGGCACCACCGGGCACCGGACCGGTACGTGGCCGGCTCGCGGCGCGGGCAGCATGGCGGTCGAGCGCTTCCCGGCCGATCACATCGGGCGGACCGGGCCGACCCGTCACGGCCCAATGCAGCATCCGCGCCTGGGTGTCGATCAGGTTGCGCGTTCGGATGCCCCAGAACTCGAACCCGAAGCGGTGGGCCGACACGCTGGCAAACATGGCCACAATGGCGCCCGCCACGGCCATCGGGTCCGACCCCGCGGGTGAGGCCTCGTCCATCACCTGGGCCAGCGCGATAGTCACGGCGTTGAGCGCGCGCACGCGGATGCCGCGCAATTGCGCGTCGCCCTCCTCGGTCGCGAGGTCCACCACGCGGAACACGGCGCGGTTGCTCTCCCAGTAGTCCAGGAAGCCCTCCGTCACGGTGAGCGCCGTCTCCCAACTCGCTTCCTCGGACCAGTCGCCTCCGACGAGGTGTGACAGTTCCGCCGCCTGATCCACCATCCCCTCGGCCAGGACGGTGATGGCCTGCTCCACGTTGCCGAAGTACTGGTAGAAGGTGGCCGGCGACGTCCGCGCCCGGCGGGCGATGTCGGTGACCTTGACCGATCGCCACGACGTGGTGGAGAGAAGCTCCACCGTCGCGTCCAACAGGCGCTGGCGGGTCTGGCGGCCCCGTTCCCCCGGCACCCGCCCGTCGGTCGTGGGCAGGGGCGCGGGCCCGCCGATCGACACGATTTCCGCCTCACCTTTCGGTGACTGCCCGGCCATGGGGCGTCAGCGTAGTGGGGCCTGCCAGGCGCACCCGGTCCCAAAGGCGGAGTTGGCCTCACGGATAGCATGTTGCGATGGAGCAGACGCTCACCCGCCCGCTCACTCGCGCGCAACAAGCACGTCGCCAACGCGTCATTGACGCTGCCATGGCGCTCGGTCTCGACGGTGGCTACGAAGCCGTGCAGATGCGCGATGTCGCGGCACGGGCCGACGTGGCGATGGGCACGGTGTACCGCTACTTCACGAGCAAGGACCATCTCCTGGCGGCCACGCTCGTGCACTGGGTCGAATTGCTCGATACGCGGATCGGCCAGCACCCGCCCCGCGGCGACCACCCGGCCGACCGCGTCCTCGACGTTCTCGACCGCGCGCTGCGGGCAATGGGACGCCAGCCGCGCCTTGTGGCGGCGGTGTTCACGTCACTGTCCTCACCGGACCCGGCCGCCGTCGGCTGCCAGCAGCAGATCACCTTCCTCATGGAGGGGATCATCGCCCGCGCCATGGGCGACGAGGTCATCCCCGACATGTCCGACCGGGCCCGCATGATCGGCCACGTGTGGTACTCGGCCCTCGTCGGCTGGATCAACGGGTGGTCCACCATGGCACGCGTGTACGACGAGCTCGCCGTCTCGGTCCGGCTGCTGCTGCCCGAGGAGCTGATGCACCACCAGTAGCCCCCGACCGTCAGCGCCGAGCGTCAGCCCCCGAGCGTTCACCGCGCGTGGCCTGAGCCGGACGGGAACGACCGAGCGGTGATCCATTTCCCTCGGAAGCGGCGGCTAACGTCCCGCCGATGACCGAGACCACCTCCCCGGGTCTCCCCATTGAGATCACGGGCCTGACCAAGCATTTCGGTCGGATCACCGCTGTGCAGGACCTCACGTTCTCCGTGAGTCCCGGCAAAGTCACGGGATTCCTCGGCCCGAACGGATCAGGCAAGACCACGACCCTGCGGATGCTCCTCGGGTTGGTGTCGCCCACCGCCGGCACGGCCACCATCGGCGGGCGGTTCTACCGAGACCTCTCGAACCCGGCGCTCAAAGTCGGGGCGGTGCTCGAGGCGAGCAGCTTCCATCCCTCCCGGCGCGCCCGGTCGCACCTGCGAACCGTGGCGCGGGCGTGCGGGCAGGACGACGCCCACGTCGACGCGGCCCTCGACCTCGTGGGGCTCCATGGCGATGCCAACCGCAAGGTCGGCGGCTTCTCGCTCGGCATGCGGCAGCGCTTGGAGCTCGCCTGTGCACTGATCGGCGATCCCGCCGTCCTCATCCTTGACGAGCCGTCCAACGGCCTCGATCCGCAGGGCATCGCCTGGCTCCGCGACTTCATGCGCTACTTCGCGGGGGAGGGCAAGACGGTGCTCGTCTCGTCACACCTGCTTTCTGAAATGGCGCAGACCATTGACGAGGTGGTCATTGTCTCCCACGGACAGCTGCGCGCCCACGGGACGCTCGAGTCGATCGCCGGCAGCGTGACCTCGTCGACCATGCGGGTGCGCAGCCCCGAAGTGGACCGGCTCTGCTTGGTGCTGACCGAGGCATCGCTCACATTCACCCGATTGGCCAGCGACCAGATCGCCGTCCATCAGGTCACCCCCGAGAAGCTCGGGCCGCTCCTGGCCCAGCACCAGATCGTGGTCTACGAGCTCACCCATGAGGGGTCCGACCTCGAATCGGTCTTCCTCTCGCTGACCGAGGGAATGGGCTTCGGCGAGCAGGCCCCACCTTCGGCACCGGTCGCGGCCCCCGAGGCGGCTGCGACATGACGCGCACGATCCGCTCGGAGCTACTGAAGCTGCAAACCATGCCCGGGATGTGGGTGGTGCTGCTGCTGGCCATCCCGTTGACGGTGCTGTTCATCCTGGTGGCCTTCCTGCACGCCGGATCGAACAGCTTCCCGTCGCAGACGTTCGCCCACGTGCAGTCGCTCCAGGACAGGCGGTTCCTGCTCGGTGCCGGCTTCCGCACCGTCACGCTGTTGGCGCCGGTGCTCGGCGTGCTCTGCGTCACCACGGAGTACCGGCACCAGACCATCACCGCGACGCTCCTCCTCACGCCCCAGCGAGACCGCGTCCTGCTGGCCAAGGTCGTGGCCACCACGCTGTGGGGCGTGGCCATGTCGGTGGCGACATTCGTCGCGGTAGCCCTGGTCGGTCTCCCCTGGAACGCCGCCATGGGTGGGTCGGTCAGCTCGGTGCTGGACCAGGCCGGCGCGGTGGTGCCCGAGCTCCTCGTCGCGACCGTGCTCCTGGCCCTCTTCGGGCTCGGCTTTGGGACGCTCGTCAAGAACCAGATCGCCGGCGTGCTGGTCACGATCGGGGGGACGCTGATCCTTGAAGGGCTGATCGTCTACCTGGTCAACATCATCTTCCACTACGACCTGAACTGGTTGCCCAACGAGGCGACGGCGGCCTTCGCCGGCGTGATCGCCCATGGCGGCGGCTTCGGAGACGGCGGTCGCAACAGCAGCCTCAACTTCTCGCTGCTGCGGTGGTGGATCGGCGGGATCGCGATGCTCGGCTGGGGGCTGGTCCCCCTGACGATCGGCTACTTCACGACGTTCCGCAAGGACGTCACGTAGCTGCTAGTCCCGCAGGACCGTCCCGGGGCGGGCCGCGAGGCCGTCGGTGTCGGGTTCCCCGTCGACCCGGATCGGCACGCCGTTGACCAGCGTGTGCGTCAGGCCGACCGGTGCGTCGGCGGTGAGACGCTCCCCGTTGGCCGGGAAGTCGCGGACGCGGCGGAGCCCTCCGGGTGCGATGGTCTCGGGGTCGAACACGCAGAGGTCGGCACGCTTCCCGACCGAGATGGTGCCGCGGTCGGCCAGCCCATAGACGCCGGCTGGCTCGCCGGTGAGCTTGTGGATGGCGCGTTCGAGCGGCATCACGCCGCGATCCCGCACCCAGTTCCCGAGCAGGTCGGTGGAGAAGCAGGCGTCGCACAATTGCGAAACGTGGGCTCCGGAGTCGGCCAGCCCCAGCAAGACGTTGTCGCGGGGCAGCAACCAGGCGATGGCTTCGGGATCGTCGTTGGCCAGCACCGACCAGAACCGAGCCTGGAGGTCGTCGTCGAGCGAAATGTCGAGCATCACATCGAGTGGGGTGCAGCCACGCTCCTCGGCCAGGACCGCCACGGGGCGGTCGGCCAGGTCCGGATGGGTACCCGACTCGGCCACCGAAATGTTCGCCCAGTTGAGCGGGAAGCCACCCTGGCGGCCGCTCACGTCGGCCCAGGCGTTCTCCCTCCAGGCGGGATCGCGGTAGGCGGCAATGCGCTCGTCCCTCGACTTGTCCATGAGCGCCGCGAACGTCGGGCGCATGTTCAACGTGAAGGGCTCGGACAGGTTCATCTGGAAGACGAGTGGGCGGCACGACACCTGGGGCCAGACCTGTACCCCGTCGGCCCAGGCCGCGTCGTGTTCGGCCATCACCTTCTCGTGGTACGGGTAGCCCTTGACGGTCAGCAGCGCCGTCCAGGTGAAAGGCCGGCCGATCTCCCGCTGCAGCGCGAACACCTGCTGGTGCGACAACACGCCACCAGGGAGGAGGGCCACCACGCCCCGGGTGCCCTGCCGGAGCGGCTGGAGGAGCGCACGGAGCTCCTCCAGGTCGGCCACGCGCGACGGCACGGGCCGGCCCCTGTCACCGTTGTGGGTCGGCGACGCGCTGGAGGCGAACCCCATCGCCCCGCCCGCCATCGCCTCGGCGACGACCGCCTGCATGCGCTCTATCTCGTCCGCGGTCGCGGCGCGCTCGTAGGCATCGTCGCCCATGACATACAGGCGAATGGCGGTATGGCCGACGTAGCAGGCGAAGTTCAGCGCGACGCCGCGTCGCTCAATGGCATCAAGGTATTGCGGGAACGTCTCGAACTCATCCCAGGGCACACCCGCCGCCAGCGTGTCGAAGCTCATGTCCTCGACGTGCTGCAACGTGTGCGCGAGGAGCGCGACACCGTCAGCGCGTATGGGAGCGATGGAGAACCCGCAGTTGCCCGCGACCACGGTCGTCACACCATGGAACGAGGAGGGGGTCAAGGATGGGTCCCAGAACACCTGGGCGTCGTAGTGCGTGTGGATATCGATGAAGCCGGGGGAAACGACCTGGCCCGACGCGTCCAGCACGCGTTCACCGCTGAGACCCGGCCCGATGTCGACGATCGTTCCGTCCGTGACCGCCACGTCGGCCACCTGCCCCGCTGCACCGGTACCGTCGACGACGGTCCCACCCCGAATGACGATGTCGGCGTTCATGTCGTGACTCCCTCGGTCGCTCTGACCCCCAATGGTCGCACTTGTGCAACCATTGTGCACCCGAGGAGTTGCCGATTGGCGACGTCGGTCAGGTACGGTGGCGACAGGTCGGAATCGCCCTCCGGGAGTGAACGTCGGCAACGGTGCCGTGGATGGCACGTGATTGAGGTGTCCAACATGGCTGTCGGATTCTGGAAAGGCAGGGAAGCGCCACCCTCGGTGGACTCGTTGCAGATATCCGGAGCGATCGTCGCACCCTCCGATGGCCCGTCACCCGTCGACCTGGTCGATGCCGGTCACGCCCCGCACGGGCTGGGCGTCGTACGCGACCAGTACGTCCGCAAAATCCGCAAGACCCCCACCCTCCGCATGGTGCCGAGTTCGATCATGGTCGAGGGTCGCCGGCTGCGCTTCGCCGTGTCCGACAACGTCGACGCCTACGGACCCGATGGTCCCGGGACCCCGCCGATCTGGGCCGTGAACATTCACGGCTACTTCGCCGGGGGCGGCATGTACTGGCGGGAGAGCGCCCGGCTGGCCGAGCAGCTCGGGTGGCGGGTGATCAACCCCAGCCTGCCCGGCTTCGGCGGAAGCGATCCGTTGGACTGGCAGGACGTCTCCATGGAGAGCCTGGCCAACCAGGTGATGGCCATTGTGCACCAGGTTGATGCCGGCCCCGTCGTCCTGCTCGGGCACTCCATGGGCGGAGCCGTCGCCGTCCAATTCGCCCACGACCATCCCCGCCGGACCCTCGGCGTGATCTACCGCGACGGCGTGAGCACACCGGCGTGGAAGGAACGGCACGGGATCCTCCCGACGCTCCTGTCCCCCATCGCCCCCGACGTGGCGCCGATGCTCGACCTCATTGCCGCCGTCGTGCTCGACCTCCCCGATCTCTTCATCGGCCGCATGTACTCGACGGTGCGCTCGGTCCTGCCCGACGTCCGCCGCAACATCCGGACGGCGGGGCAGACCATGCCCATTGGCAGCATGCTGATGTCGATCGACCAGCGCGTGGAGGTGCGGGCTCTGGTGGCCCAGCAGGTGCCGATCCTGAACGAGTGGGGCTGCTTCGACCGCATCACCCCCGCTTCGGCCGCCGCCGAGTTCGCCGCCGTGGCCAGGTCCCCGGTGCAGTGGGTGCCTGGTGGCCACAGCTGGATGCTGGCCCGGCCACAGGGTCAGGCCGACATCCTCACGCACCTGGCCTCCGGACAGCAGTTCATGACGAAGGTCCGCGATCGCTGGCGCCAGTTCACATCGCGCGATCACACGTTGCGCGCCGTCAACTAGTTCCCGACCGGCGCGCGCCGTGATCCTCGACACGGGGCCACCGAGGGCCACGCCATGATCGCCCGGCTACTCAACCCGATCCTCTCCCTGCACGGGTGGGAGGCGTACATGCTGGTGGGCTTGCTGGTGTTCGCCGAAGCCTCCATCATGCTCGGCTTCGTCTTTCCCGGTGAGACCGCGGCCATCCTCGGCGGCGTCCTCGCATCACGCGGGCACGTGAACATTGCTGCACTCATCGCCGTCGTGGTCATCTGCGCCATCGCCGGCGACTCCGTGGGCTACCTGGTCGGTCAGCGGTGGGGGACACGACTCCTCGAGACCCGCCTGTTGCGACGACGCCACTCGGTCATGGACCGTTTGCTGCACCAGCTCAACCGAAGAAGCAAGTCGGCGGTCTTCCTCGCCCGGTTCACCGCCTTCCTCCGCGCCGTCGTGCCGGGCCTGGCCGGCATGTCGTCCATGCGCTACCGCACCTTCCTCGCCGCCAATATCGCCGGGGGCGTGGTCTGGGGCATCGGGTTCTGCCTTCTGGGGTACTTCGTCGGCAGCGCCTACACGAAGGTCGAGCACTACTCAGGCATCGCCTCGGACGTGTTGCTGGGCTTGCTCGCCGTGGCCATTGTGGTGATCATCATCCGCCGCCGTCGGCTCGAGCGCGCCGACGTGGCCGAGGGCGACTCAAGCGTCGACGACCGACCGGTCCCCGGCCCGTAGGCCTTTGACGATCCGCGCGAATTCACCTGCCGCATCGTCGCCCTGGGCGTCGGTGTCCATCCACCGCACTGTGGTTGCCGCCTCGTCCCGCTCCATCCCGAAGAGCCCAAGGCGCGGCTCGTAGCTCCCCCACTCGTAGTTGTCGGCCAGGGACCAGTGCAGGTAGGCCTCGACCGGTACGCCGCTCGAGGTGGCCGCCACGACCGCGCCAAGGTGCTCCCGGACATAGCGGGGGCGGTCCCATCCATCCTCCCGGGGAGACGGCCGACCCCCCACAACGCGGGTGGCCATGCCGTTCTCCACCACCCACAGCGGGCGGTCGGGGTGCATGGCCGACTCGGCACGGCACCACGCGCCGAACGCGGCGGCGTCAGGGTGGAGGTCCCACATGGCCCGTCCCGTCGACCAGTCGCGCGAACCCGACGGTTCGCGCCGACCAGGGACCCGCAGCGCATGGCTGGCGACCGGGTCGTAGTAGTCGAAGCCGACCGCACCAAGGGTGCAGAGCTGCGTGGACGCGTACACCGCGTCCACTACACGCCGAGTGCCGGGCCGGCGCGTGACGGCGCGGGTGCGTCCCCAGAGGGGGCCCCCGCTTGCGCCGCGGTTCGATCCGTAGGGCGACACCGCGGCAAAGAACTTCCGCAGGAGGAGCTCACCGACGTGGTGCGGCGGAAAGATGGCGTCGTGCTGGGCCCGGCGCTCGTCAACGAACCGGTCCACGTCGGAGGGAGCCACTCCGGTCATTCGTACGAGGAGGAGATCGCTGGCGAGGCGGTCGTGTTCGTACACGGACGACGAACTCGTGTTGCAGGTCACCACTGCGTCGGGTTGCTGCGCCACGATGGCATCGGAGGCAAGCACGTGCGCGGTGAGGAGGTTGTCGAGCACGCAGTAGGCGTCGGCGAACGCCAGTCGCCGCCCAGGTGGGCACGAACCCTCGACCCAGCCCATCAGCATGACGATGTTCGGCTCGTTGACGGTCACCCATCGACGGCAGTGCGCGGACAGCGCCGGCAGAATCCGTTCGACGTGGCGGGCGAACCGGTCGGGCGACCCGGGACGCAGCCAGAACTCCTCACCGAGCCACCAGGGGTGGGTGAAGTGGTGGAGCGTAATGATGGGATACAAGCCGCGGGATGCGCACATCTCCAGGATCTCGACATACCTGTCGAGGGCCGCGTCGTCGAAGCGTCCGTGGTCCGGCTCCAGGCGGGCCCACTCGACCGAGAGCCGGAAGGCGTTGCACCCGATGGCGGCGGCACGGTCCAGCGCCTCTTCGGGATGCGCCCAGAAGTCGCACGCCACGCCGGAACGCTGGACCCGGCCCGTCCGTTCCCAACTGGCCCAGTTGTTGGCAGGCTCGCCGTCCCCGTTGTAACCCCCTTCAACCTGGTAGCCCGACGTGGCGACACCGATCAGGAACCCATCACCCAGCAGGCTGTGCGGCGTGCCGGCCGGCGCGGTCACACGACGGGTGCCCCGAGGCGTGGACCGACGTGGCGACGGCGAATCGGGCACGCCGACAGCTTGGCACGGTCCGCGGTGACCGTCCCGGGGGCGTCAGCGCCCTTGGGAACCGACCGATCGCAGGTGGCTGAGTGCGTCGGCCACGATCTCAACCTCGTCCCGCGCATCACGCACGAGCGCGCGCAGCTGGGTGTCATGGGCGTCGCTGCAGGTCCGCAGCGCAGCAAGCTGGACATCGCGCGCGGCAGTGATCACCTGGGCCGCCTGCGCGCGCACGGCATCGGGCCTCCCGCGTGCAGCGGGAATCCTTCGCTCTAGCCGCAAGAGGCTGTCGAGCTCGCCGCCAACGGCGCGCAGCGATCGGCACACCGAAGGCAGTTCAGCCACCGGGGCGTCGACGGCGTCGGCGTGGCGCACGGCGGCTTCGGCGTCCTCAATGGCGACCCACATGTTTCGCCTGGCCCGCGCCGCGGTGCCCTGGGTCAGCTCTTCGGGTGTACGGCGGGAAACGGCCCACTCCCGCCACGCCGCCAGCACCGACACGCTCGCAACGAACCCCCGGCGCGCGATGTGCGTTCTGACGCCCTTCCAACGCCGTCGCACGAAGCGACGGGCCAGGAAGAGCGCGACAACCGCTACCAGGAGCGCTCCGACTGCACCCAGGAGCATGATGACAAGGGCGTGGGCCAGGAACGACACGGAGAAAGTCTATG